>Ga0154900_1007_pt2 | contig 59477 bp, 58 predicted proteins | sample Rifle2008BG19ft_FD_105872 | JGI IMG/M metagenome (GOLD analysis project Ga0154900, IMG submission 105872) | Deltaproteobacteria bacterium RBG_19FT_COMBO_43_11
GCAAACGTCATGCTCCTGCGCGGTTACTCGGGATTTCATAGTTTCCCTTCTATGGCCGGACGTTTCGGTTTGAAACCACTGGCGATAGCAAGCTACCCTATGTATAAAGGAGTCGCCAGACTCCTGGGAATGTCTCTGGCGCCGGAGACATCGACAATCGAAGATGAAATTCAGGCCCTGGTTGCCAATTACGCCAATTATGATTTCTTCTATATTCACATTAAAGCGACGGATTCCCGTGGCGAAGACGGCAATTTTGCCGAAAAAGTAAAGGCCATCGAAAAAGTTGATTCCCTGATGCCGGAAATTTTTGCTTTAAAGCCGGATGTTCTTGTGGTGACGGGGGATCACTCCACGCCCGCTGTCATGGCGGGGCATAGCTTTCATCCGGTGCCGGTACTGCTTGCGGCAAAAACCTGCCGCCCCGATGCGGCAACAACTTTTGGCGAGAGCGCCTGCCTTATGGGCGGACTGGGAAGAATACCCATGAAATATCTGATGCGTGTCGCGCTGGCGCATGCGGGAAAACTGCAAAAATTCGGCGCGTAATTCTTCTCGAAAATACTACCGGCCTGATGAGACTAACTCGTGGAAAATTATGATGGGAGAAAACAGATTAATTATCAATGCCAGAAAAATAAGATAAATTAAGACCGCCGCCGCGTTCTTCTTTAATCGTCTACAACTTCGTCAATTCAAAGATGCCGCATCCATAACGGCAGGAAAAATTATTTTTTATTGCTTCTTCAGTGATCTTGGCATTTTTGACCAGATCTCCTGTGTCATTGACATAAGAAAAAGAGTCGATTTGATAGCGTCCTTCTATCATTTGCAAAAGGTAAGCTATGGAAAATACACGATGCGCGTTGAATTCAATGCGTTGTTTGCCAATAGGTACGGAGAAATAAAGCCTCCCCCCTTTTTTCAATATTTTATAAAGGTTGTTCCATCCCAGAAGATGCCCCTGATAATCGATTTTGTCACCATAACGGCCAAGCCCAAAGTGTTCCAGGGCGTGAAGACAGGAAAGAGAATCGCAATAATTTGTCAGGTTTAGATTATCGTCCATTATGTCGGCTTGAATAAAGCGGATATTATCGATTTGTGTGTTTAGTTTTCTGATATCAACAAATTCAATTTGCCTGAATGAGGCAACATGAGCAACAAACCCGTCCATCCTTGAGCCAATATCAACATGTTTGAGGGGATTGTTTTTAAAAATTTCCCCAGCGACAAGTAAATCTTGATGAAAATAGTGACCGGATGCCGTTCCGCTTTCCTGAAGGCGATCTTCAAAGCAAGCATGAAACTTCCCAAAAGGAAAATCTATATGACCATGCTTTACCTGGTTTTTGAGCTGATGATACTCCCGTAAGAAGGCCGGCATGACCTTCAAATACTTCAACAGCGGAGTTCCCTTTATCGTGATCCTGAATTGCACCAGAGGCGCCTCTCTATTTTTACTTTTAATAACTTATTCTATTACCTCTAATATACTAATATACTAAAAATTAATGTTCCGACGTTTTTATGTTTCTCGGAAATATGAAATGTTGATTGAGTAAACTATAAAAAAACAGGATAGAAGTAAAGCAAATATATCATTATTTGGATAGCACCTCCATTTTGAATTTTTTATAAGAACCTGCCCGCATACCCTGCTCTGTAGGCAGGGCCAGCCTCTAAAGATTTTTTTGAGAGATTACAAATCGGAGAACCACCCCTGCTCCCTAAAGATAAATATTATTGACACATAAGACCCTTTCTCCTATAATTTGCCCGCAAAACGGGGCTCTCATCAAGCATAGGAAACGAATCAAGATACTTTTAACCCGATCTTCCAGGAAAAGACGAAAACTCTTTTTTCAGGCGATTTTTAAGAAAGATTTTTTATGACAAATAAAGCACTCATTACCGGCATCACAGGAATGGTCGGTTCACATCTAGCCGATTTTCTTTTAGCTAATACCGACTGGGATATTTACGGCATGTGCCGCTGGCGAAGCCCTTTAGATAACGTGGAGCATTTGCTTGATAGGGCAAACAAAAAAGACCGTGTTCATTTTATTAACGGCGATCTTTGCGATTATATTTCATTGCAAAATGCCGTTGGCGAATCAAAACCTGATTATGTGTTTCACCTGGCTGCGCAGAGCTATCCTCAAACAAGCTTTACTTCACCTATTGTGACATTGGATACAAATATACTCGGAACAGAGAGGCTTTTGGAAGCTTTACGGCAATGTAGGGGCATTGATCCGGTCATTCATGTCTGCTCCTCATCTGAGGTCTTCGGCAGAGTTCCGCGCGAAAAACTTCCTATCACTGAAGAATGTTCATTTCATCCTGCATCGCCTTACGCGATATCAAAAATAGGCACCGACTGTGTCGGCCGTTTTCATGCGGAGGCTTACGGGCAAAAAGTTGTCGTGACGCGCATGTTCACGCATTCGGGACCCCGTAGAGGCGACGTCTTCGCCGAATCAACTTTCGCCAAACAAATTGCCATGATTGAAGAGGGGCTGATTCCGCCCGTTGTCAAAACGGGAAATCTGAATTCGATGCGGACATGGTCTGATGTTCGCGATGCAGTCAGAGCATACTATTTGCTGGTTACGGTAAAGCCGATTCCGGGAGAATATTATAATATCGGCGGGTCATATTCATGTACTGTCGGCGAGATGTTGAAATATCTCATTTCGATTTCCAGTAGGAAAGACATCAAAGTCGAAACTGAAGACAGCAGGCTTCGTCCCCTGGACGCAGATCTACAAGTGCCGGATACAACAAAATTTAAAAAGCATACAGGCTGGGAACCAAAAATTCCCTTCGAAAAGACAATGCAGGATTTACTTGATTATTGGCGCCAGCGTGTTAAATCCGGAAAAGTGTTCTTAACTAGATAATTATGCCTAATATAGACGATCCGCGACTAACGATTCCACAATGCGATTTTTTGCAGCCCGTAAAAACTGTTCATGAAAACCCTTGGTTTTCAGTAAAAAACAGGGGCGGTTATTTTACAATAGAATATAATACGCCACAGGTGTTAATACTTCCTATTTTAGATAATAAGGCAATAGTAATGGTTCGTGTTTACAGGCCAGTGATAGCGGATAATACGCTGGAATTGCCTGCAGGCGGAGCGAATGAGAATGAATTACCTGTTGAAACAGCGGTACGTGAATTCCATGAAGAAACGGGGATATTTATAGATGATATAAATAGATTTGAAATGCTTCCGCCGCTTATTCATATGCCAAGAAGCCCTGTCTTGCCGTTCATTTTTAAAGTGCTTATAAGAGAGAATGAATTTGCTTCGAGAAAAGATCACGACCATGAAATACAAAAAGTAGAGTCCTTTCAATTTAGCGAAGTAATTAGCAAAATAATTAATGGCGAGATTTATGTTGGTCTTCACATTGCAATTATGGTGAGGTATTTGGCACAAAGGGATACCGATCGTCTTTGTGTTATATAAAGCATAAAAAGGATATTTTGATGGATATCTCAATCGATTTTTTAGAAAAAAAGTCCCGGTGGGTGAGAAGGCAAATAGTTGAAATGATATTTAATGCTAAAAAAGGCCACATTGGAGGAGCCTTATCCTGCACGGATATTTTAGTGAGTCTCTTTTATGGAGGAATTATCCGGTACGATGCAAAGAATCCAAGTTGGCCGGAACGTGATCGGTTCATCATGAGCAAAGGCCATTCAGGGATAGCGCTTTATGCAATACTGGCCGATCTGGGGTTTTTCCCATTGTCTGAGCTTGCAACATTCTGCAAAAATGGCAGTATGTTAGGAGGGCATCCTGACAGGAATATCCCGGGGATTGAAGCTGATAGCGGTTCTCTTGGGCAGGGGCTCGGCATTGGTGCAGGTTTATCATTATGTGCAAAATTGGATTCCAGGAAATATAAAACAGTTGTTCTTCTCGGTGATGGTGAATGCTACGAAGGTTCTGTATGGGAAGCGGCTATGTTCGCCAGTCACCACCAGCTCGATAATCTTGTAGCAGTGATAGACCGCAATCAGCAGTGCGTAACTGATTTCACAGAAGATTGCGTTCGGTTGGAGCCGCTTATTGATAAATGGAGTGCCTTCGGATGGGAGGTAACATCTATAGACGGACATTCCTATAAGGATATCCTCCATGCGTTGAATGATTCGCGTGTTGACGGAAGAGAAAAACCCCTGGCAATTGTAGCGCATACGACCAAAGGAAAGGGCATATCCTTCATGGAGAGGCAACTTCGCTGGCACCACGGTGTACCGACAATGGACGAACTGGAAACGGCAAGAAAAGAACTTGACGTGGACCTCTGCGAAATTGTTGTGGAAGAAGGGAAAAAATGACAGACGCGGGACTCGACATAAGAGATGCCTTTTTTGATGAGCTTTACGATATTGCTGCTGCCGACAGCGACGTTCTGTTTTTGACTGCTGATATGGGGGCCTTCAGCCTTGAACGTTTCAAGAAGAATCTCAATAGACAGTATATTAATGTGGGTGTGGCAGAGCAGAATATGATCAGCGTTGCCACCGGGTTGACCTTAGGCGGGAAAAAGGTATTTGTCTATGCCGTTGCACCCTTCGTTACCATGCGCTGTTATGAACAGATAAAAGTGAACATTAGCGGAATGTGTCTGCCCATAACTATTATTGGTGCAGGACCGGGAATTACATACAACAGTGATGGTCCCACCCACCATGCCGTTCAAGACATAGCCATCATGCGTGCCCTTCCAGGAATGGTTATTCTCAATCCGTCCGACCCCGTGATGGCATCCAGGATGGCCCGCATATCCTATGAAAGTCATTACCCTGCCTATGTAAGGATAGATAAAGGAAGGCTCCCCGCAATTTATTCCCCGGGGGAAGAATTTTCTGACGGTCTGTCTCTGGTAAAAAGGGGCAGAGATTTGTTAATTATTGCAACGGGGCTTATGGTCCATAAAGGCCTTAAAATAGCAGAGGAATTGAAGAAACATTCCATTGATACCGCTGTAATGGATCTATACCGCATTAAGCCCGTTAATGTATCCCTGCTCTTGGATTCTGTTAGCCAATACGGAAGGATTGTTACTCTTGAGGAGCAATCTATAATCGGTGGCATTGGAAGTGCCGTTATGGAGATACTCGTTGATCACGGAACAATGGTACCGGTAAAACGATTTGCCTTAGAGGATAAGTATTGTGAACGCTATGGTGACAGAGAATGGATGCACAAGCATTACGGACTTGATGACAGAACTCTTTTAAATAATATTTTGGCGTGGTTATGAAATATACATTTCTTGGTACCTCAAGTGAGGCAATTCCCGTAGTCGGGCTTGGCATGGGTAAAGGAATAGGCAATCAGGCTAAGACCGCCATATATGGTAGTGAGGATGAAAGGCTTCTGCGTCTTGGTGTTGACCTGGGCATGACATTCATCGATGTTGCCTATGATTATGGCTCAGGACAGGCAGAAGAAGCCCTGGGAATGGCTATTGCAAATATCAGAAACAAGGTTTTCATTGCCACAAAATTCCCACCGGAAAAGAGCTCATATGCGGATGTCTTAAGATCCGCTGAAGAAAGCCTCAGGAGACTCAAAACAGACAGGGTTGACCTGTTTCAGACGCATTGGCCGAATCCGCAAATTCCACTGGAGGAAACATTGCGGGCGATGGAAAAACTCGTCAATGACGGCAAGGTACGGCATATCGGATTGAGCAATTGTACTATCGAAGAAGCAAAGAAGGCACGGTCATTCCTCTTGAACATCCCGCCGGTATCCATCCAGCACGAATATAATCTCCTTGACCGCACAGCCGAATCCCATTTTATCCCATTTTGCAGGGACAACGGGATGACGTTTATCGGGTATAGTCCACTTGCCCATACGAGGCTGGGAAGAAAAGATGAACGGTTAATCAGGATCGAAGAGATGGCAGAGAAATATTCCCTTTCTTCCACTCAACTGGTTCTTTCTTGGTTGACCAGGCAGGAGGGAACTATGGTTGTGATGCGGACATCTAACGAACAACACTTGCTGGAAAATGCAAAAATAGGCGACCTGATGTTGGCCCCTGAAGATATTGATGCAATATCCTCAATCTTCGCCAATGATGTAAAGAATATCCCTGCATCTCTCATGTCGATAAAAATTGATAATTCACAGAAAGCTTACACAACATTGGAAGAGGCCTGTGAAAATTGTTACGGACTGACACCCAGTCCGTCTGAACTTGCTTTGCAGATCAAGGCTGGCGAAACCCTGAAACCTATCAAAATATCTATTGATTCAAATGTCAAAGGGAATCTGCGTTATGAAGTTGTTGAAGGCAAGCTCAGATATTGGGCTTGGGTTATTGCCTATGGAAAAGATGTTTCTATCCCATCAATAATCAAAAATTAAAAGGATGTTCAATGAGCCTTGTTGATTTTTATAAAGGGAAGAAAGTTCTCGTCGCGGGCGGAACGGGAACAATCGGCATTCCTGTTGTAGCTCGTTTAATGAAGTGTAATGCAAGTGTTCATATAGTATCAATGGATAGTGAAAATTACGCACGTCGCGTACTTCCTGAAGGTGCCAATTTTGATCGGCTGGATTTGACAAAATTTGACAACTGTCTGACGGCGACCAAAGGGATGGACTATGTGTTCAATTTAGTGGGCATCAAAGGATCCGTTGGTATCGGGCAGAAAAAAGTTGCTAGTTATCTCATTCCGATGCTCTGGTTTCAAACAAATCTGATGGAAGCGGCCTTCCGCAACCAAGTGACGCGATTTCTTTATATCGGAAGTATCTGCGAGTATCCTCGTGCCGAGGTTCCAAAGCGAGAGGATACCGTATGGGACGGTATGCCGATGCAGAATGATCGCATTCCCGGGTTGGCAAAACGCATTGGAGAAGTACAAGGAGAGGCTTACCTCCTCGAACATGGTTGGGATGCTGTGCGTATAGTAAGGCCTTCAAATGTATACGGGCCATATGACGATTTTAATCCTTCTACAGCCCAAGTCATTCCGGCTATTATTCGACGGGTCATGGATGGAGAGAACCCGTTAAAAGTATGGGGCGATGGCACGGTTCAGCGTGATTTCATTTACGCCGAGGATTTGGCAGATTGGCTGCTCACTGCGTTGGAAAAGGCGCCACCTTGTATTCCGTTGAACCTTGGCTGTGGAAAAGGAATCTCGATTAGAGAGGTCGTGGAGACCGTATGCGCTTGTATGAAGTCATTTCCGCATATTGAGTGGTGTCTTGATAAACCAACCGGCGACCCTGTTCGTATTCTCTCTATCGAGAAAGCGTCTGAGGTCATCGGCTTTCGGCCGAACGTGTCTTTGCAAGAAGGCATAGAAAAAACAATTTCCTGGTTTAGGAAACACCGGGAACTTGCCGATCTGAAAGGGAGATAAGGTATGAGTGAAAGTAAACGGTGTTTTTTACCGCCTTTAGCTGAGTTAATAGACAGACTGACCGTCGATCAGATTAAGGAAATTGCCTTCCAGGGAGAAAAACCGGCGATTAGAGAAGAGATAAAGCGAATTGAACATGATCTTGATACGATCATTCGGGAGAAAGACATCAAGCTTGATGCTCGATTACTTCGTGTGATAATCGCATTAGCTCAACTTAATCTGCATATTTGGAACAATAAGGAGACGATGGAGAGTCATAGAATTAACGCGCCGGACCGATATATGGAATTGTTGAAACTTTCCCATCAGCTCAATGGTATTCGAAATCAGTTAAAGAACCATTTGTTGGTTATCAGCGGTGATAAGGATGCTGCTTCGCTCCGCTCGAATTTCAACACTGACGGATTGGATGGATGGGACATAAGCATTTAAAGGGAACGGGTAAGCGATGATTTTAGGGATTTCTGATTTTCAGAAACTGCTGGGTTGCAAAGGTACACTTCCACCCGCATGCTTACAGGTCATGCGGGACGGTGATTTCTCGTATTCGACTTTATCGGAAAAAAAGATGCTGCAAGAGTATAGGTTTATTTGTGCATGGAGAAATGTGTTTGCCCCAACGTGTAAAATTATCAGTCCGAATATGGAGCAACTATGAGAGAGGTTATTGCCGGCAGGCGTGTCGCAATCGTTTCATCAGGGATTATGACGGATGCAGCGTGCGGTGCAGCGAAAAAATTGATCCCGAAGGGCATTTTTGCGGGTGTGATCGACATTTCACGAGTGCATCCATTCGACTCTTATTGTTTTTTACAACTGGACAGTAAATATAAAATACTTTTAACACTGGAAGAAGACGTGGCGGATAATAATGAGCTATATACAAGAGAGAGACTGCCGCTGATTTCATTACGCTGCAATACACCAAGCAGCGTCGTTATTTGACAGGTTTTTTGGACGCCTTGCGGGAAAATGAAAAGCAAGGAAAAATTCGGATTCTGCAGGTGCAGCGAACATTTGGGCGTCAATATCATGAGGGTTATTCGTTCGTAGTCTGGCAGCCGGTATCAAGGTGATCGTTATGGAAGAATTTGGACATGCGAAAATCGTTATGGTGGTTCCCCGTTATGGGCCGTATGCGGAACGTGGTTATTATGAATTTCCATTAGGATTGGCTTATGTATCGGCATCCTTAAAAAAAGCAGGATATAGCGTTGATGTCATTAATTTGAATCATTATGGAGGTAGCGTTAATGAATTATTGGCCAAGTTCATGAAAGGCCGATTTTACAGGTACATTTTAACAGGAGGTTTATCCGCACATTATCGATCCATCAAAGAAATTGTTGATGCGGTGAGGACTATTGATTCAACGGGAAAGGTCATTATTGGCGGAGGAGTGGTAACGGCATCCCCAGAGATGATGTATGATTATCTCCAGCCTGATTACATGGTATTGGGAGAAGGAGAAATCACCATCGTAGAACTGACCGGCGCCATTGAGAATGGCAGCTACGACTGTAAGAGTGTGAATGGAATTGGCTATCGCATCAACGGAGGCCCCATGGTCTTGACTGAACCGAGAGCACCGATTTTAGATCTTGACCAATGTGCATGGCCCGATGTGGAGGGATTTGATATCCAGACATACCTATCACGCCAGCAGCCCAATGATAACTTGTATTTATATATTGATGACGAGCCAAGATTTTATCCAATAATTTCGAGTAGAGGATGTCCCTTTTCCTGCACGTTTTGTTATCATCCATTAGGTCAGCGCTACCGCAGCCGATCAGTAGATGATTTTATCGCCGAAGTGGAACATGTTGTCGATAAATACGACGTGCGCAATCTGGCGATTTTTGACGAACTCTTATCTCTGAAAAGAGAGCGTCTTTTTGAAATATGTCACAGGCTAAAACAATTGTCGCGCCCGGTTCGATGGATGTGCCAGTTGCGAGTGGATACTATCGATGACGAGTTGCTGAAACATCTCAAAGATGCCGGGTGTTTTGTGGTTAGTTACGGCTTTGAAAGCATAAACAATGAGGTGTTGAAGAGCATGAATAAGCATATCAATGCCGCACAAATCGAGCGGGCAATGATTTTGACTCGCAAAGCGGGCATTGGTATGCAGGCCTATTTCATTTTTGGTGATCCTGCTGAAACCTTAAATACAGCGGAGGAAACACTTACTTTCTGGAAAAAGCATCGGGATTATCATCTTACGATGGGGTATGTTCGTCCATACCCAGGATCTGTTTTGTGGGAACAAGAGGTTAACAAACGAGACCTTGCACATCGTCAGCAGTTGGATTTTTTAGATGCTTGCATTAACAGACCGCCCAATATGACTTCCATGAACCCTATCGAATGGTTCCATCTGAAAAAAGAAGTCATGAAGGCAATCATCTTAAATGATCATTTTGGCAAATGTCTGGAAAGTTCTTCTGAAGGTGAGAAAGGTTACCGGCTGAAGATCGAATGTCCCCATTGCGGCGCAGTGAATATCTATCAGCGTTTTAAGCAACGCATTCTTGGTATATTTAAAATAGCCTGCCGCCATTGTAACCAGCCCATGAACATTTCCCCCATGGTGTTTGAGCATGTAAAAAATGATTATGCGCGCAACCGGAAAGTTTTTGAACGCATCAAGCACGGTGCGTGTCCGGTTATTGTAACACCGTGCATGGACGCGGCGGAATTCCAGGCCATGTCGGAGATTTTCCTTGCCGGTGTTCATATTATTGGAGTCATGGATATCGATGATTCAAAAGTGGGCCTGCCGTATCTTGATTTTAACGTGATAAAGCGTTCCAAGGAAAATATTGAAAGCATCCCTTTTGAGGTTTTTTTTCTAATCCCATTAACCCGGTATGCAAACAGGGTGTATTCTCATTTACAATCGTTAGGTGTGTCGGAAGACCGGATATGCAGACTCGATGAGATCATGCCATCCGAAGTTCCTGAAATGGAGAAAACAATCCATAGCACATATGTAAAAGATAGCCTGCCCAAGTTTAGCGGGGATGAAAGCATAAAGTGATGCTATACAAAAATCTTGGTTCCACCAACTTGAAAATATCAGTAATTGGCCAGGGAGCAACACACGTCGGGTCTTACGCCTGGTATGATGATGATAAGGCGAAGGAGCGAATCAGAGGCTGGCGGATAGGCATCGAGATGGGAATGAACTTTATTGATACAGCCGATCTCTATGGTGGCGGACTATCGGAGGAGTTGGTAGGCCAAGCCATCAAGGGCATAAGAGAAAAAGTCGTCGTGGCCACCAAGTTCAATCCCCAAGGGAATGACACCTCTTCGGCAATTTTGGCGGCGGCGGAGGGAAGTTTACGGAGATTGGATACTGATCATATTGATTTGTACCAAATTCATTTTCCCAATCCGCTCATACCTATAGAACCGGTGGTAGCGGCGCTTACCCAGTTGGTCAGTGATGGTAAAGTGCGTTACGTGGGTGTAAGTAATTTTAGCATAGACGATCTGCGGGAAATGCAAAATTTCTTTCCACCGGGAATTGTGTCAAATCAGGTGGAGTATAACCTTATTGACCGCTCGCCGGAAAATGAAACATTGCCATATTGCCAGCAAAAAAGTATAAGTGTGCTCGCTTATAGCCCTTTAGGACAAGGCAAATTGTCTTTAGATTCTTACGCTTTGCAGTGCCTAAAAGTTTTGGCGGAAAAATACCAAAAGAGCTTTTTCCAGTTAGCGCTGAGATGGCTCGTATCTAAATCACAAGTCATTGCCATAACGAAAGCAGCCAATATGCAGCATATCAAGGAGAACGCAGAATCTACTGATTTTGTTATCGATCCCGATGACCTTGCCATCATTGACAAATTTGCAATGCCTGAAGTTGTTTACATTCCTATCGATAGGATTTCCATTAATAGTCCTGATGGAAGGCCGACCTACGCGTCCATCGAGGAGGCATTAAAAAATGCGGCTGATCTTATTCCCAGCCCTGAATTGCTGGCACAGGACTTGGTTAAACGGAAATCGGCTAAACCCATTCAATTGATAAGTTACAACGATCCGCAAGGAAGATATCTTTATAAACTTGATCCGTATGACTTTTTAGGACAGCTTCGAAAATACTGGGCCTGGGTTATTGCATACGGAAGGGAAAAGCCTATACCAGCATTGGCAAAAGAATAAAATATTAGGAGTGTTTGAAATGGAAAAGTCTAAATTTGGTAATATTGTGTATGAGAGTCAAAACGAGCAAATCATGAGAAAAGAGTTTTTAAACTTATTTAAAAAATGCCCTATCCCTGATGATGAAATTATGTCCAATTTAGGTTTATTTTTAAATTCAAAGCTGCTGTCTCGCATCCTTTTTTTACACCATATTTATACACAAATTGTCGATATACCCGGAATAATTATTGAGCTTGGAACTCGTTGGGGTCAAAACGCATCTCTATTTGCAGCTATGCGGGGAATATATGATACATTTAACCGGCACAGAAAAATTGTTATATTTGACACTTTCGAGGGTTTTCCGGTTGTTCACTCAAAAGATGGAAAATCGGGCTTGATGAAAGAAGGAAATTTATCTGTAACAAAAAATTACAAGGATTATTTGGAGAAGATATTAGAGTTTCAAGAAAGTGACAATCCTCTTGGACATATAAAGAGGTTTGAAACTATTGCAGGAGATGCAACGTTACAGTTCAAAAAGTATCTCGATGACTTTCCGGAAACAATAGTTGCTTTGGCCTACTTTGATTTTGATCTGTATGAACCTACAAAAAAATGTTTAGAACTAATAAAACCACATTTAATAAAAGGAAGTGTTTTGGGTTTTGATGAATTAAATGATCACGATTCACCAGGCGAAACTGCGGCATTAAATGAAGTGTTTGGGTTAAATAACATAAAGTTAAAACGTTTTCGATATGCATCTCGTGTATCGTACTTTGTGATTGAATAAAATTTAGGAGAAATCGATTTGATAAAAGACGAGGTGCTGGAAGGCTTCGCTAGGAAAAATGTTCTTGTAACTGGAGGAACAGGTTTAATTGGAAGAGAAATTGTGACTCTCCTCAGTAGTGCGGAAGCCCAGGTGAGGATTGTGTCGTTAGACCATATTACAGTGAACGATAAGGCGGAGCATGTATATGGAGATCTCACGGATTTTACCTTTTGCAAAAATATAACGAAAGACATGGATTTTGTCTTTCATGTCGCTGGTATCAAAGGGTCCATCGAAATGACGGTCAAAAAACCGGCCAGTTTCTTTATTCCCCTGTTGATGTTCAATACCAATGTTTTAGAAGCCTGTCGGCTGAACAATGTGCAGAAGGTTGTCTATACGAGTTCTATCGGGGCCTATGCGAGCACAGAGGTTTTTAAAGAGACGGAAAACCTTGAGGGGCCCCCCATGGATATGTTCCCCGGATGGGCAAAGAGGATGGCGGAAATGCAGGTGCAGGCCTATAAGATTCAGTATGGCCTTGATAATTTTGCTATTGTGAGGCCATGTAATGTCTACGGGCCTGGGGACAACTTTGATCCGGCGAATGCTATGGTCATACCCACCCTTATGTATAGAATTTATAATAAAGAAAATCCCGTTGTCGTCTGGGGAGACGGCAGCGCAGTGCGGGATTTTGCGTATAGTCGGGATGTCGCTGAAGGAGTAATTCTTGCTCTTTATCATGGAACAAGATCGGGTTTTGTAAATCTTGGCAGCGGTAAGGGGGTTTCCATCATGGAACTCGTGGAAACGCTGAACAGCTTCATCGACTTCAACTATCGATTTGATACATCAAAGCCTTCCGGGTTCCCCAAAAGGGTTATGGACATATCTCTGGCAAGAGAACTGATCGGCTACAATCCCACCACATCCCTCCGGAAGGGTCTGAAAGAAACTTGGGAATGGTTTGTCGGAAATCAGAACGAATATTTAAAGAGAAAAAACTATTTTACGGAGTAATTGTATGAAAATAGAGAAAACGAAACTCGAAGGAATCCTGCTCATTAAACCGCCTACTATTTTCGAGGACTTCAGAGGGACCTATGTGGAAATATATAATGAAGAACTATACAGAAAAGCCGGGATAAATGTGGATTTTGTCCAGGACGATATCTCTGTGTCGTCACGGCACGTTTTGAGAGGTATCCACGGAGACGGTGAAACGTGGAAACTCATTTCTTGCCTTTACGGAAAATTCTATCTCGTTGTGGTTAACTGGGATTCAGCATCGCCCCAGTATGGACAATGGGATTCCTTTGTTTTGTCAGAAAGCAACAGGCTCCAAGTACTTATTCCGCCTAAATTCGGAAACGGTCATCTTGTTCTGAGCGAGCAAGCCATATTCCACTACAAACAGACTACTAACTACAATAGGGCTGGCCAATTTACTCTTTTGTGGAATGACCCGAAGCTGAATATGTGGTGGCCCATAAAGGATCCAATAGTGTCCAGAAGGGACGAAGGGAATGAGCATATTTGAAAATGCAAAGGTATTGATTGCGGGTGGAACCGGATTTGTTGGTATCAATATAATCAAACGGATGCTCGAACTGCGTGCCAACGTGAGGGCTACCCTGCACAGAAAAGCTCCTGTGGTTGTGGACGATAAAATAGATTATATAAAATGTAATCTCCTTAACATGGAAGATTGCAAAAAAATCGTTGACGGCATGGATTACGTATTCATGTGTGCCGCCAATACATCGGGTGCGGCTGTTATTGCGAGCACTCCCCTCGTCCACGTTACGCCAAATATTATTATGAATGCCCAGATACTTGAGGCCGCCTATTTCGCCCGGGTGAAAAAATTTGCCTTCTTAAGCAGCAATGCGGCCTACCCACCCTCAGGTGATAATTATGTAAAAGAAGAAGCGATGTTCGACGGTGACCCTTACGAAACGTATTTTGGTGTGGGGTGGATGAAGCGTTACACGGAGATACTCTGCAGAATGTATGCCGAGAAACTAAGAAACCCTATGAAAACAGTGGTCATTAGACCGTCAAACATATACGGCCCCTATGATGATTATGATTTTGCAACGTCCCACGTGATGGCGGCAATGATCAGGAGAGTAGTAGAACGTCATAACCCTATAGAGGTATGGGGTACCGGAAATGATGTGAGGGACCTCATCTATATCGATGATTTTATTGATGCCCTCGTTATGGCAGCCGAAAAGCTCGAAACTTTCGAACCGGTCAATATTGCACTCGGTAAAGGTTACAGTCTTAAAGAGATTATGCAGATGATCATAGAGATTGACGGGTATAAAAACGCTAGAGTTGTCTATGATCCTTCGAAACCATCCATGATACCCATCAGGTTGATTGATAATAAAAAAGCTGAAAAGCTACTTGGATTCAAGCCCAAAACAGATATAAAGGAAGGAATCAGAAAAACTGTCGAGTGGTACAGGGAATTTAACGGCGTGGCACGGATATGACAGAATAGTGAGACTTCTATGAGCCAGATGGATACTCAAAAAGAAAATATTACAAATAAAGACGATCTCTTCCGGTTACTGCAAAATAAATCAGCGTGGGTGCGGCGTGAAACGCTGCGCATCCATAAGATCGCACCAGGAATACGCCTCGCATCCTGCCTCTCCTGTGTGGAGATTTTTGCCGTCCTCTACTATAGCGGCATCATGCGGTATAAGCCCGGTGAAACCTTATGGGATAGCCGGGACCGGTTTATCATCAGCAAACCTCACGGGGCAGTCTCTCTCTATCCCATCCTTGCCGATAAGGGGTACTTTGACATGGCGGAGCTTGCAAAAGTGGGGAAAAAAGGGGCTATTCTAAATGATATTCCTGACGGGTCAATCCCCGGTTTTGAGACTATAAACGGTTCTTTGGGACACGGCCTCGGATTGGCCTGCGGTATTGCCCTGGGTTTAAAAAGACGTAACAGAAAGGAACTGGTTTACATCTTGTCCGGTGACGGTGAATTATTTGAAGGTTCTGTGTGGGAAGCCATAATGTTTGCCTCACATCACAGACTTGATAACCTTATTCTCATAATAGATAACAACAAAATTTGTATGCTTGACTATTGTAAAAATATTTTAGATTTGGGTTCTTTAGAGGAGAAATTCAGGATTTTTGGCTGGCACACCCATACTGTTGATGGTCATGATGTGAAAGACCTCCATCATGGATTATCCGTATTAATAGGCAACAGAGATAATGGGCCCAAGGTATTGATTGCCAATACAGTAAAAGGAAAGGGCGTGCCCAGGCTGGAGGGTGATTCTCTCTGCCACATTAAAGCGCTCAAGGGAGAAGAGATTGACAAGTTACTAATGGAGATGGAATGTTGACCAAAGAGCCCCGTGTTTTACGGGATATTTTTATAGAGAAAATTCATAAAAAGATGGAGACAGATGAAAGTATATTTTTTCTTTCCGCTGATTTCGGTTCTCCCGCACTTGATTCTCTGAGAGATGAATTCAAGAACAGGTTTATCAATGTTGGTATCGCCGAGCAGAACCTGATAAACATTGCCGCCGGTTTGGCGTTGGAAGGTTTTACCGTCTATGCATATGCCATAGCGCCGTTTTTAACGATGCGTGCGTATGAACAGATCAAGATGAATCTTTCTCTTCTGTCACACATCAGGGAGATAAATGTAAACCTGATCGGGGTCGGTGTAGGGTTAAGTTATGATGTGACTGGTCCTACACATCATTGCCTCGAAGATATTTCGATCATGAGAGTCTTCCCTAATATGGTCATTTATTCACCCAGTGATTACAGTAGTCTCGGACAATTTATTGACTACTCAATAAAGGTGAAAAAACCGAAATACATCAGGCTTGACGGAAAACCTTTATCGGCAATTTACAATGATATATCTAATTTCAATCTTGAAAGTGGTTTTTACGAATTGATAACGGGCAATAAAGTCTGTCTTGTTGCAACAGGATTTATGACACATAAGGCCATGCGTGTTGCGGAGGGATTAAAAAAGGAAGGCATAAGGGTTGGCGTAATCGATCTCTTTTTTCTCAATCCAGTAAATAAAGGCCTACTTTATGATTCTCTGAAAAGATATAAGCATATTATCACCATGGAAGAAGCATTTGTATACAGAGGAGGCCTAGATGCTATTGTATCCGATGTCTTAAGAGATAACAACTCGCACATTGGATTTACGAGATTCGGTTTTACTGACAAGTACTGTTTTGATGTAGGAGATAGAGACTATCTACATTCTAGAAACGGATTAGGCGATGAGGATATTATAAAATCAATAAGGAAAATACAATAATTTTATAAAGGTAAGAACGTTATGATTATAACACGAACTCCTTTTCGCATATCGTTTTTCGGTGGCGGTACCGACTACCCGGCTTTCTATAGAGAGCATGGCGGCGCCGTTTTAAGCACAACCATTAATAAATACTGTTATATAACATGCCGCTATCTGCCTCCTTTTTTTGATCATAAATTTCGCATAAGATATTCCAGCAAAGAAGAAACGCAAACGATTGGTGAGATTATTCATCCTTCTGTTCGCGAATGCCTGAAGTATATGGGCGTAGAAAAAGGCGTAGAGATCGTGCATACCGGCGATATTCCTGCAATGTCCGGTATCGGATCAAGTTCGTCATTTACCGTAGGCTTACTCAACGCCTTATATGCTTTGAAGGGTGAAGTTGTTACCAAAAGACGTCTTGCTTTTGATGCCATCCATGTTGAACAAAACCTGATCGGTGAACCGGTAGGATCGCAGGATCAAACTGCGGCCGCATTCGGCGGCTTTAACCACATTGAGTTTGGGGGTAAAAAAGACGGGGTTTTTGTTCAGACCATTCCCATCAATGGTGAAAAACTGGAATATCTTCAAAATTGTCTCTTGTTTTATTTTACCGGATTTCCCAGATACGCCAGTGAGGTATCTAAAGAACAGATTGTGCAAATGCCTAAAAATATCAAGGAACTTACTGTAATGAAAGAAATGGTTGAAGAGGCCATCAACATCCTCAACGGTCCGGTTGAAGGCTTAAATAAATTCGGAAAGTTACTCAACGAATCATGGATGATAAAAAGAACCCTGACAAAACTAATCTCCAATGGAAATATCGATGATATTTACCAAACAGCTATTGGCGCCGGCGCCATAGGCGGAAAATTGTGCGGTGCAGGTGGCGGCGGATTTATGCTTTTGTTTGTCCCTCCGGAGAATCAGGATAAAGTTAAGGAGAAATTAAAGGAATTGCTACTTGTTCCCATGCGCTTTGAAAATCTTGGATCGCATTTGGTTTTTTATTCTACATAGCTATTAGTGAAATCGTAAAAAGTTGTCACACTGGCTTGTGGTCTTGCGTGGCCTTCAGGTTATTAGGTTATGAAAACCGGTGTACTGTTTTTATATAAATATTCTGAAATATCTGGATTCCGTCTTTCGACGGAATGACAAATTTGATGGTTTTTGTGCTGGTTAATGTCGTAAATATTGATGAATAAGCAAAATGAGTTGGCGAAAATCGATGTTGTGATCCTCTGTGGTGGTCTGGGCACACGTCTGCGACCGATCAGCGAAGATCTGCCCAAAGTTTTGATGCCTTTTGCGGGACGGACTTTCATCGATATCCTGATCGAATCCCTACTGCCATTCGGGTTCAGGCGTTTTATTCTTTGTGTCGGACACCTTAAGGAGAAAATTCAGAAGCACTTTAAGAAAAGTGATTACGAGATCATCTTTTCCGAAGAGACGGAACCGCTGGGAACAGGCGGGGCGCTAAAGAACGCCGCTCCAATAATTGAGTGCCCATCTTTTTTGGTTATGAACGGTGATTCCATTTGTCCTGTTGATTTTTCACAATTCTATACTTTTCATTTACAGAAAGGCGGAATTCTTTCTATATTGCTGGCAAAACCGCAGACCGGACAGGACTATGGGGTGATCGAAGTGGACAACAATCAGCGTATCATTAGTTTCAGGGAAAAGAACAAATGCCGCAAGACAATGTTTATCAATGGCGGCATTTATTTCATGAAGCGGGATATTTTGGATCATATGCCTGCAGAAGCCCGCTTTTCGCTGGAATATGATTTATTCCCGAAAGTTTTGTCTGCGGGATGCTACGGTTTTCAGACGGAATCAGAAATTATCGATATCGGGACACCAGAAAGGTATGTGCAAGCGCTACGAAAATTATCACCCTCAAATTCCAAGGAAAAACTTCTTTAGCATAAAACATTGAGTAATCTTTCATCTCAATAGACGATATGATCCATGAGTTTTTGCAATTCACGACGTAGCTTGGCTTTAAGGCGATAGAGTAAAACCTTTTTTCGGTAGCCCCACAGCTCATTTTTCCCCACTTCACGAATAACATTGCCAGAGCCGTCACGAAAGCGGTGAACTATTTTCCCGGATAGAAATTTTTTCCGGTATTCCTTGACATCACGATCATATATCTTGGAAACAGAATCTACGAGATCATAGATGCGTTCCGACATCTGACCTTTATGGGTGAGGCCGTAAAATGAAATGATCGGCAGGAAATATGGCATGTACCCCATCTTATTTAATCTTAAATTAAAACCGAGAGTTGCGCAAAACCGATAAGGCTCATTGGAATCATTCTTAGGAAAATATTTCTCAAAAACACTACGGCGAAATATTGCGTTTGTTTCCTGCACTTGTTGGAGTGCCAACCAGAATGGGAACCAATCACGTTTTTGCGGCGGAGCATGTTGCAGATATTCCGATAAAATGAGTTTTCCGAGATGCCCATTCTCAGATTTGGCCTGACAGATTCCCCATACCCAGGAAACTTCCGGATCTGCATCCAGGACTTCCACAGCCTTTTTGAACCAGTTGGGGTCGGAAATACCATCAGAGACAGCTAGAAAAAAAATATATTCTCCTCTGGACATACGAAATGCTTGCCAGATGGCATCGAGGGTATTAAGACTAGGAATGTCTCCGTCTCCGTTTTCTTTTTCCGATACCCAGCGAATTTGCGGATATTCTTGCAATATTTCGATGGTGTCATCCGTCGAACCGCCATCTTTGATAATGAATTCATAATTCCCATATGTTTGTTGGAGTACGGATCCAATAGTCTCTCTTAAGAATTTTCCGCTGTTCAGACAAAAACCGAGGACTGATATTTTAGGATTGGCTAAGGGTGTAGATTCATGAATGTCCGACATTGAGTTTTATCCTCGTAAAATTATGTATAAATATCGCCTTATCAAAAGCCATCGCTGTCATTTCTAATCCTGGCTTAGCGCGTCTCCGGAGTTGCCCACTCTGTAAATAGCAAAGACAGGGCTTCCCCCGAGGGAAGCTTTGAATATCGTTGAACCGATGGACAGAATGTGAAACAATTTGGCATTACACTCTCTCCAGAACTATGGACATGCCCTGACCGCCGCCGATGCAAAGCGAAGCCAGCCCGCGTTTTAAGTTTTTCTTTTTCATCTGCATAGCCAGTGTGTAGGTAATGCGGGCGCCGGAACATCCGATAGGATGGCCTATCGAAATTCCGCCGCCGTTGAGATTACACTTCTCCATATCAATGCCTAATTCTTTGATGCAGGCGAGCGATTGAGATGCAAAGGCTTCGTTTAATTCAACAAGATCAATATCCTTCATGGTTAAATTGAGTGCATGAAAAAGTTTTCTTGTCGCCGGAATGGGACCTAAACCCATATAAGCCGGATCGACTCCACCACTGGCGAAACCCTTGATTTTGGCGAGAACTTCGAGTTTCAATTCCTTGGCTTTTTCGGCACTCATAATCACCACTGCCGCCGCTGCGTCATTGATACCGGAAGCGTTCCCGGCCGTCACTGTGCCGTCCTTTTTGAAAACCGCCCCAAGTTTACTCATCTTTTCCAGCGATGTATCCATAGGACGCTCATCAACTTTAAAGATTTTCGGCTCGCCTTTCTTCTGCGGAACGATAACAGGAACTATTTCATCGACGACAGCGCCCGCGGCGTTGGCCGCGCGCGCTCTTTGATGGCTTCTCAAGGAAAATTCGTCTTGTTGCCCGCGTGATATCTTATAAAGTGCGGCAATATTTTCCGCGGTTAAGCCCATATGATAGCCGTTGAAGATTTCATAGAGACCATCGTAAACCATCAAATCGGTAATCTGCGAATATGGCATACTCATGCGATAACCCCAGCGGGCTTCCGGAACGGCAAATGGCGCGTTACTCATATTTTCCATACCACCGGCGACAATAATGTCGGCGTTACCCGACCCGATGGCCTGCGCCGCCAAAGCGATAGCCTTCAGGCCGGAGGCGCAAACTTTATTCACGGTATAAGCGTTGGTTTCTTCCGGAATTCCGGCATAAATGGAGGCCTGGCGCGCGACGTTTTGACCCTGTCCCGCCTGCAATACGTTGCCCATGATAACTTCATCTATATAAACAGGTTTCAACGATTCATCATAATCAAAATATTTTTTGTTGATTTCAGTCATTTCAAACTTGCCCAGCGCGTCAGGTCGGCAGCTTTTTAATAAGTCGTTAACTGAAGGTCTAAGTCCGGCGCGCCTCAGTGCTTCTTTGATAACCAACGCTCCCAAATCAACGGTTCTGACGCCTTTTAATGAGCCGCCGAATTCCCCTACCGCGGTTCTGGCACCGCTGACAATTACTGCTTCTTTCATTTCCCGCTCCTTTTCAATATTGAAAACATAAAAAATATTTTTTCGCAACGGCACACCGTTTTGTCATTGCGATGATTCTGCCGAAGACAGATGAAGAAGCAATCCTTAAGTGCATGAGATTGCTTCGGGCTATGCCCTCGCAACGACAGCCGTTCAATTATCTATGCTCTGCACAAACTCCACTTCCCGCGGCACTTTATACGGCGAAAGATAAACCCGGCAATATTTGAGGATTTCTTTTTCATCAATTATAGAACCTTTTCTTTTTACGATTTGAGCTTTTACAACTTCGCCCCGCATCAAATCATTTTTGCCCACAACCCTTACTGCCTGCACGGCGGGATGCATATTTAGAATATCTTCCACCTCTTTCGGATAAACATTAAAACCGCTGGTGATAATCATTCTTTTTTTCAGACCGGTCAGAAAAACGTAATCATCATTATCCATTCTGCCCAAATCGCCGGTGTACAGCCAACCGTTCTTAATGACGGATGCCGTTGCCGTTTTGTCTTTATAATAGCCTTGCATGACGTTATCGCCTTTTACGATAAGCTCACCGATTTCACCACGCGGCAGTTCCCGGCCGTTTTCATCGACTATTTTGATTTTGGCGCCGGGAATGGCCATGCCGATGGAACCCGGCTTTTGCGGCCTGTCGAGCATATTGAAGGAACAGGCCGGCGAGGCCTCCGTCAAACCGTAGCCTTCCACAACTTTTACGCCGAATTTTTCTTCGAAAACGGGAATAAATTCGGCCGGCATCGGCGCGCCCCCGGTAACGCAAACATCCAGAGAACTGACATCGAAATTAGCCACGCCCTCGTGAAACATCATGCCCAAATAAAGACGAGGTACGGCACATATGTAGGTGATCTTTTCTTTTTGAATGGCGTTAAAAAGGCCGTCCATCGTAAATCTATCCATCATGACCACGCTGCAGCCTGTGCGAACAACATTGATCATATTGACGGTCGAACCAAAAGAGTGAAATAAAGGAATGAGAGAAAGTCCTATATCCAGATGAGTTCTTTTCACACAAGAATGTATCAAATGAGACTGAGCGTACAGGTTGCGATGGGTGAGAACTGCCCCTAAAGATTTCCCGGTAAGACCGGAAGTATAAATTATCGCGGCGGGATCATCAGGATTTATCTTTTGTTCAGGATTGGAAAAATTACCCGCTTTCAAGGCTTCTCGAAAAGGCGAATTTTCACCGGGAGAATCGACAACGATTAAGTTTTTGCAGGTAGAGAGCTTATTTTGAATTTCTTCGTAACGCTTTCGCGCCGCCTCCACTGTCATTAAAACTTTCGCGTCGCTGTTTTCCAGCAGATAGCTCAGCTCATAAGGCGTAGAAGAAGTATTCAAAGGAACAGCGACAGCACCCAGTTTTACCGCGGCAAAATAACAGTAAACAAATTCAGGAATGTTAGGGAGCATCAGGGCGACTTTATCGCCCTTCCCCACACCTGTTTGCTTTAATAAATGCGCGACCGCGTTAACGGCGCGATTCAACTGATCATAATTAATACGCTGATTCTCCGAGATCAGTACCGTTCGTTCCTTGTAATTATCGGCTGCTTCTTCCAGTAAGAGCGCCAAATTATTTTTCTCCAATACCTCCGCACCTCCGTAAAAGTTGCGTGCTTACTTAGCACAACAAACAGCTTTTTTTCAACAAGATATTGAAACCGGAGGTATATTAACCCGGCCTCGGACGGGAGTGTTTTTACTTGCCTGTACGAATGTTTTATCCTATAATTCGCGAAGTTTTTACAAATTCACCATCCTGCTCATATCGGTTGCCGCTAATTCGACGCCTGTAATTTGATCCGTGGGTGATTAAATAGGAGGGTTAGATGAAGAAAATATTGATGGCTTTTTTACTTGTTTTGCTCTGGAGCTCCCCTGCCGCTTGGGCGGATGAGCTGAAAGTTGGAGAAAAGGCCTCCAATTTTGCCCTGAAAGATTCTTCGGGGAAAATTTATACTCTCGATTCACAAGAATTCCAGGGGCGCGTTATTTCTATTTTTTATATAGACCCCAACAAAAAAAACTGGAATAAACACGTGGAAACTGCCCTGCTTAAAGACGAGGAACTGGACAGAAAAAACAGTTACAAGGGTTTGTTAATTACTAATCTCAAAGCCAGTAAAATGCCCAATTTAATTATGAAGCGAGTCATAAAAAACAAGCAGGAGAATACCGGCTTGCTTCTCTTGCTTGATAAGGATTACAGCATAATCAAGGCCTGGGGGCTGAAAAATCACTCTTCCGATGTTGTTGTTCTGGATAAAGAAAAAATATGCCGCTATAAATACAGCGGCAAACTCCCACCGGAAGAAGTAGAAAAATTAATTAATGTCATTAAGGAATATCAAGTTAAATAAGATACAGAGGCTGAAGGGGATTAGACTGCAGGCTGAAGCGAAGTCCGGCAGGGACCCCCGGCGCATGCCTGGGCATGCCGGAGCTGAAGACTCTGTCTTTGCGAGCGGCCAAACAGCAACCGATACAATTTTTTTTGAATAATTTTATAATGAGGATTTATGGCTGTAATTATTGATGGAAACTCGATAGCGCAGGAAATTCTTGATACGGTGCGCACAGAAGCTCTGGCACTCAAAGAAAAAACGGGAATCGTCCCGGGGCTTGCCGTAATTCTCGCAGGAGAAAATCCGGCATCAAAAGTTTACGTGGCTAGAAAAGCCAAAGCATGCGCGAAAGTTGATTTCCTTTCCCGTGAATACAAGCTTCCTGCCGATGCCAGTGAATCAAGTCTCACGAAGTTAATCAGTGAGTTGAACAAAGATAAACTCATTCACGGAATCCTGGTGCAGCTGCCGCTCCCCAAATACATCCAAACGGATAAAATAATCGCCGCGATTGACCCGCACAAGGACGTGGATGGTTTTCACCCCTGCAATGTAGGTGGTCTTGTTGCCGGAAACCCTTTATTTGTTCCCTGCACACCAAGAGGGATCATGGAATTAATCAACCGCACCGGCATTGTACTTTCAGGTAAAGAAGCGGTGGTTGTGGGGCGCAGCAATATTGTCGGGAAGCCGATAGCGCTTTTGCTTCTGGCGCAACATGCAACCGTTACTATTTGCCATTCACGCACGGAAGATTTACCTGCCGTCACCAGGCGTGCCGATGTTCTTATCGCCGCCGTCGGTAAGGCAGAGATGATCAAGGCCGATATGGTGAAAGATGGCGCTGTTGTCATTGACGTGGGAGTAAATCGTCTGGAAAACGGCAAGCTTACCGGAGACGTCGCTTTCAATGAAGTTGCTTCAAAAGCGTCCTATATCACGCCTGTGCCGGGAGGCGTTGGACCGATGACCATCGCCATGCTGATAAAAAACACGCTTGAAGCCGCGAAGAGGGTTTTGTAATTATTGGTGCGGTAATGAATGTAGATATCATTGTAGCGACATATAAACGATACGACCTTTTGCAAGAGACTTTGAAGAGTGTGACAAATCAGAGTTATCCGTACTGGAAATGCTGGATTGCAGAAGACGGCGAATCGAAAGAGACTTATGAAGCCGTAAAACCTTTTCTGCAGGATAACCGTTTTGCCTATTTGCCCGGAATGCATGCGGGCTATCCCGCTATTCCCCGAAATCGCGGCATTCGGCAGGGGACGGCTCCGTATATTGCATCGCTGGATGATGATGATCTTTGGCTGCCCAAAAAGTTAGAATATCAGGTGGCTTTTTTAGAAAGTCATCCCGATTGTGTACTGCTGGGGTGCAACGCCTTTTTCTGGGAAGGAACAAGAGAATGGAATCATTCACCATTATATTTTAAAAAAAATAAGCTCGGGAAGATAGATTATAACAAATTACTTAGCCAAAACTGTCTCATTCATTCCTCAGTGATGTTTCGAAGGACCGTTGTTGAAAAGTCAGGATTGTTTAATGAAGCGCCTTCCCTGCCGCCATGCGAGGACTATGAATTGTGGTTGCGTATCGGCGCCCTCGGTGAAATTTGGAATTTGACCGAGCCTCTCGTAATTTACCGGAAAACTCCCCTAGTACATTATTCAAGGCCGAACCGCCGTGATAAATATAAAGCGGCAGCTAACGTCTTTGCGTCGGCGTTAAAGGGTGTCGAAGATATACCAAGTCCCCTTTCTTACCCGGAAAATGCACGTCTTGCCGTTGCCTGCCGACGCGAGAGAGACTTTTATCTTGCCGGACCCCGATTTATGGGGCGCTTCATACATGAACATGAAGTGCGATCGAAGATAAAACAGTTTCTTAATGCCAAGGAGACAGGAAATCGTGAATAAATTCATTCATTCAAGCATTAACTGCTTTTTGAAACGATTTGGTTTCGTCCTGCAGAGAAGTGAACAGGAATGGGAGAGAGACGCATTTGCAAAACTTTATGAATCACGCATTACACATGTGGCGGGGTCCTGCGTACATCCTGCGGAGGGTATCGTCTTTTCCAAGGACAGAGCTTTGCAGCTTCATGCACTTTTATCTTCTTACCTGGAAAAAGTTGTTTCACCCGTACCGCTTCATATTTTGTATCACACCTCAACACCATCGCATCAGAAAGCATATGAAGAAGTCATTGCAATCTTTTTGAATAAATTTTCGTTTATTAAACAATCTTCGAATAATTCATTTCGAGATAATCTTATAACGTTATTAGATTCCGTGCCGGCCCAAAAGGTTTTCTTCCTTGTAGATGATGTGCTTTTTATCGAAGATTTTGATGTAAGAGCCTTTGCAAAATTCAATACAGATAAAATAGTTCCCTCATTACGAATGGGATTAAACTTAAAAAAATGCTATCCCGTCCAGAAAGAACAACCATTACCAGAATTAATCTCCTGTGCCGACAGCGACGGGGACATAATATTTTGGGAATGGAATCAGGGCATATATGACTGGTCTTATCCGTTGTCGGTTGATGGACACTTTTTTTCCACACAAGAAATTACTGCCATGACCAAGTTAATCCGGTTTTCCGCCCCGAACACATATGAAGACCAATTACAGAAGTTTCGCCGGTTTTTCTTAATTCGCATGGGGGTATGTTATAAGAAACCAAAAATTGTTAATATCCCATGTAATAAGGTCCAAAAAGAAAACAAAAATATATGCGGAAACACTCACCAGGATTATTTGTTAGAGCAATGGTTAAAGGGATATCAGATGGATTATCGAAGCTTATATGGTTTTTCAAACATTAGTGCGCATCAGGAAATTCCCTTTGAATTTATTAAGCGCTACTAATCTGTATTATGTATTCTGGCTTCTGCCTTCTAATATTAAACTCGATGTTCTGCCAGTATATTTTCGTATATGGCCGCGTATTTTTTTGTTACATCGTCCCAGGTGTTTTGAGCTGCCGTCTGATAGGCAACTTCAGCCAGCGGCCTGCGGATATTTTCATCGAGCAGCAGAGCAATCTTTGTGGCAATATAATCGGCGTCAGATGTATTGCTGACAATGAATCCATTTTTATCTTCTTGCACCAAATCTTTAGCCCCGACATTAGAGCTGATTATTACCGGCAGGCCCGCCGCCATCGCTTCAAGAACAACCATGCCGAATGTATCAAATTTGGAAAGCATAATATAAAGATCGCTGGCTAAATACATTCTGATTAATTTTTCTTTATTTACCGGGCCGGTAAAAATGACATCAGGGCCGATTTGGGCTTCTTTGGCCATTTTCGTATATTTTTTTATATTTCCTTTACCGGCAACAATGAACTTAAATTTGCGATTTTGTGCTTTTAATTTAGCCAGAGAAAACAAAACGTCATCAAGCCCTTTAATCTCAAAATTCATCGAAGCAAATATAATTACCGGATCAGCAATGTTAATTCCTAATTCACGGCGGATACTGTTACGAACAGAATCTTTATTCTGTTGCGTATAATCATTTAAATCTACACCGGGGTTAATAACAGCAACTTTATCAGGATTAATCCGGTATTCCTGTAAAAAAATATCTTTAGTCAGACTGGAGACGGCAATAAACTTTTTGCAATTGCCTTCCTCGACAAGTTTTTTTTCGACCCAGGCTGTGGCTAAATCATAAAGGCTCATTTTTTTCCGGCGCACATTATGCACCCAATACCTGTGCGGAATACCATGCAAAGTGAATATATCGGCGGCATATATTCTTTCATGACTATGTACTAAAGTAAAATTCCCGGCAGCTAACTTGCGGCGGACAAAATAGGCGAAGCTGATTGTAGTTAAAAATTTAGGAAAGGAAACAATGGGGACTTTGTGAAATATTATCGAGGCGGCCGATGTCTGCCAGCGGTTGGCAAAAACATGATAATTATATCCTGTTTGACCGGATAGCTTCTCCGTAAGTTCGGAAGCAAATTGTTCCGCCCCGCCGACCAAACCGTATTTGGGTATAACCACCGCGATATTTTGCATAATAAACATTCATTTTTCTGGTTTTAATGAAGGTAGCTCTAACACAGATAAAAGAAAAAATCATGTTTAAATAATTGAGCCGATATGTTATCAATCTTGAAATAATTAAGGATGATTCGATGATAAGATATTATCGTTTATTTAAAACTTTTAAAAACTGGCGGCTGTATCTCGCTTTTAAATTTGGCCTTGTAAAAGTTAAGACGCTTATCTTTGAAACCCGCAATGGAATTATCGTGGAAGTGCCTATCAGGCTTTTACACACATTCAAGGAAATATTTATGGATGAATGCTATCTGGCGGGTTTAGAACGCAACATCGCCCCCGGTGCCAATATTATTGATATCGGGGCAAATGCCGGTTATTTCACGCTTTTCTCCGCCTCAGCTTTCCCGCAAGCTAAATTGTTTTCTTTCGAGCCGGTGCCGGTTAATTATGCTCAACTCAAGCGCCACCGGGATTTAAATGATAAATGTAAAATCAGTTGTTTCCCTCTGGCAGTGGCCGGGCATCCCGGAAAAATTAATTTAACCTTTGATCCCAGTGATTCCTTTACCACCAGTGCAACCATGTTTACTTCTGATAAAGCGGCGGAAAAACCTCTTGCTGTACCCTGCGTAACCCTTCAGGAATTAATGGACGAAAACGGTATTGGAAAATGTGCTCTGTTGAAAATGGATTGCGAAGGCGCGGAATATGAAATTTTATATAATTGTCCGCCTGATTATTTGCGGCGCATTGATCAAATTACCATGGAAGTTCACTCCGGTGAAAAGGAAAACCAAAACATTAAAGCTTTGGAAATTTTCTTTAGACAGCAGGGATTTTCAACCCGGCGGAGACCCGTCGGCATGCTGTGGGCATGGCGCCAGCTATAAATTAAAAACTTAAGGTAAGTTAAAGAATTACCGGAAACAAATGCAATTTCCCCCGTAACTATGGAATAAGTTTTGATTGTGCCATGAAATTTCTTTTGTTTGGATGATGTTAATACATGTAATTGGAGATTATCAAAAAATGAGCATAAAATCTTTCATTTATAAACGCCGTCCCGAATTGGCTGTGGCCAGTGAATTTTACGGTGCTTATCGCGATTTTCGTAAGGCGGGATTCAGGAAAACACCTTATGGCTTTATGATGGCCGGCCCCAAAACGATGCAGGAAGGCTCTTATGAAGCCAGGGAAACGAAGATAATTATTGAATGTCTGAAAAAAGCGGATGTTTTCATCGATATCGGCGCGAATATAGGTTATTATACATGTATTGCCCGTTCCATGAATATGAAGGTTCTTGCCGTTGAACCGCTGTGGCATAATCTTCAATACATCTATCATAATTTGAATATTAATAACTGGACTGATGTGGAAGTTTATCCTTTAGGACTATCGGATAAACCAGGGTTGGCTGTTCTATATGGTGTCGGAACTGCGGCTTCGTTTATCAAGGACTGGTCAGGAGTATCTACCAAGATGCGCATGGTTCCATTGAGCACGCTGGATATTCTGGTGGCAAAAAGATTTTCCGGCCGGAAAATAGTCATCAAAATAGATGTTGAAGGCATAGAATACCGTGTTCTGAAAGGTGCGCGCGAAACGATGTCACTTTCACCAGCTCCGGTATGGCTTGTGGAAACGGGTTTAACCGACCATTTTCCCAGTGGCCATAACGCAGATTTTATCAAGGTTTTTGAGGAATTCTGGTCGATAGGATATACAGCCTATGATGTTGCGAATGCTGCAGAAGAAAAAATAAGTGAGACACAGGTGCACAACTGGGTCAAAAACTTAAATACAGAAGCTCATTACAACTTTCTTTTCAAAAAAGAAACCGGTCAAGCCGATCTCAGGTAAACAATATTTTGAAGTGTCAAATTAATTTGGAGTCATAATATCAATATTATTTTTATTTTGAACAAGGTTCCACACTAGTTATCATTACCAACATTGTGTAAAAAGCAATTGCTCATTAAAACTTCGACTCCATTGAAAGAAAAACTTGTTTCAAGTGATTGAATATATTAATATGAGTTTAACCGCTAAATTATGGAGGGGGTTTTAGCCCTAATGATTTTGATATGAGGAATGTCAGATTATATATTGTAGCTATTGCTTTTCGTAGGTGTCACCGGTTAACAAGGAGTGCGCATGAGTAATAATAAATGGCATATCGATAATTTACGGCGACTATTGATTTCGCAGCAAGAAGAATACCAGCGTTTGGGGCTTGAGCATGAATTGTATGCAGAAACAGATAAAGCATTTTATTCTCAGTGGTTACATCACCGATTGCTTATGTTGTCTCTCATCCCAGAAGAATACCGTAAAGATGGGGCCAAGGTGATTGATATCGGGGGTGGCAAAGGACGGATGAGTGTCCTGTTAAGCGGACTGGGACTCGAATGTGTAAATATCGATTGTCTCTATTTGGAAACAGAGGCATTAAATACCGAAGGAAAGCCACTCATTCCTTTATTAAAAAACTACTGCGAGAAGAAGGGCGTACGTGTTCTGGCAGATGACTTCTACCAAAAAGGAATCCCTTTTGCGGACGATACTTTTGACCTCGCAATCTTTTCCGAAGTCATTGAGCACCTTCCGAATAGTCCAAAACCATTGCTGTCAGAAATCTATCGCACGCTACGAAAAGGAGGTCATCTTATTCTCACAACGCCAAACATGGTAGCTCGCTCTAATAGACTGCGCGTTGTCTTGGGCAGGTCAATCCGTGAACCGATTGAATCTTTCTATAAAATGGAGGGGTGCCCTTTGGGATCTATTTACAGGGGGCACAACCGGGAGTACGTTCTTCCTGAAGTGGAATATATGCTGACTCAAGAAAATTTTGCTATTATTCATGCTCAGACATGCAATTACAGTCCTCCGTCGAGGATTGGCAAAATATTTCACAAAATAGCCGATAATTTAGCTAATGCTTGGCATTCCGATCACTTGGGAATCAAGGAAGCATTTATTACTTTGGGAAGGAAAATGAATAAAATAGTCTCTTTCGAAATGGCCCATTTCATTGTAGTCCTTGCACGCAAATAAAGAGTGATGTCAAAAAAGTATCCCGGGGAAAGTTGAGATGTTAAAGAGAACATTGGGTTCTAAACAGCCGGGAAAATTTCTTATCAGGCAATAGATACGGTTGATGCCGATTTAAACGAAATATAAATTAGTGACCTCAAAGCGACGATCAACAATATTAATGCGTCAAGTTAAAGCAGAGATACTTTTTATGGAAAAAGTTCCCGTATCCGCAGCTATCATAACAAAAAACGAAGAAGAAAATCTCCGTCGTTGTTTGCAGAGTGTTTCCTTTTCCGGCCAGGTAGTAATTGTCGATTCGGGGAGTACCGATAAGACACTGGAAATTGCCGCGGAGTTTGGTTGTGAAATTTACCGCGAACAGTGGCACGGATTCGGCCCGCAGAAACAATTGGCGATAGAAAAATGCCGCCTGCCTTGGATATTGGTTCTGGATGCCGATGAGCGTATCCCTCCGGAAACGGCGGAAATCATAAAAAAAATTGTAACTGCCCGGCAAGTACCGGAGGCTGGTTTCAGCTTTCCCCGGAAAAATTATTTTCAAGACAAATGGATAAAGCACGCGGGGTGGTGGCCCGATCGTGTCATGCGCCTGTTTCGTAAAGAAGCAGGCTCCATGACTCCATCTGCCGTTCATGAAGCAGTGGAAGTTCAGGGTGTTGTCGGTAAACTCAACGTTCCCATCGAACACTTTACAGAGAGCAATTTAAGCAAAGTTCTCCAGAAAATAGATAAATATTCAACGCTGGGCGCCGAGGAAGCTTTTTCGACAGGGAAAAAATCATCACCATATGGGGCTTTTGCGCGAGCCTTTTTTACATTTATTCAGGATTACTTTTTGAAGCTGGGCATACTTGACGGCAAACAGGGGCTTATCCTGGCCGTTACCGATTCCGTCAATAAATTTTTTAAATACGCAAAGCTGAACGAACTCGAGCGAAGCATTCGAGGCGGGAAACAATAAATGAATAACTACCGCCCTGAACATAAGTCCGGTGAAATAGACATCTCCGTAATCATCGTTAACTGGAACACGAAAGAGCTTATTCAAAACTGTTTGGATTCTGTTTACCGGACGATGGGTAATCTCGCCTTTGAGATTATCGTAGTGGATAATGCTTCTTCCGACGGTTCGCTTTTACTTTTGGATAAAAAATACCCTCAGGTAATAAAAATTAGCAATCAGGAAAACAGGGGGTTTGGCGCGGCAAACAATCAGGCATTTGCCATCATGAAGGGCAAATACGCCCTGCTTTTAAACACGGACGCTATGTTAACACCGGACGCGGTAAACAAGCTCTGGTTTCTTGCCGAAGCGCGTCCCCGCGCGGCAATCATCTGCGGACAGCTGTTGAATGCCGGCGGCAAAAAGCAAAATTCCGTTGCCGCATTTCCGACCTTATTGACGCTGGCAGTAAACACATCTCTGCTCGAGTATCTGTTCCCCAAACATTATCCCAGCAAAAGATATAAACATATAGAGCCAATTGAAGTAGATTCGGCCATCGGAGCCTGCATGCTGATTCGCAAAAAAGCATTGGATGAAGTTGGTTTTTTTGATGAACGTTACTTTTTCTTTTTTGAAGAAACCGATTTGGCCTATGCAATAAAATGCGCCGGTTGGGGCATTTATCAGGTGCCGGATGCTTTCATTCATCACTTACAGGGGCAGAGTATCGGCCATAACATCCAATCCAGAATTGAATTTTTCCGGTCGCGCTATCAATTCCTGCGCAAGTGGCACAGCCCTGTTTATTATTATTTAGCTCGCGGCATAATTATCCTGCGGCTGATAATTGATTGGCTGCTCAGTTTTATAGTTATGGCGGCAACCCTGGGTTTAGTTAAAAAACTGCGTCAAAAATTAACTGTTTATTCCCGGCTAATTTTTTGGCATCTGAAAAATTGCATTACACACCAGGGTTAAATACCTGCTAATTCGTTCTCCATTTTTTCCTTGACTTTCATTCTTAATTTCAGTATTTTCCGATCTGTTCATGCCATGAACAGATGAGGTTGCAATGCCAAATCATCTGAAAATTGATCTGGAAACCGAAGAAGCGCTGAGCGTGCTCCGGGAAATCGACGCTGATCCGGAAATGACTCAACGAACGCTCTCGTTGCGCTTGGGCTTAAGCCTGGGCAAGATCAACTTCCTCGTTAAAGCTCTGATCGAAAAAGGTCTGATCAAAGCGGAAAACTTCAAAAATTCCAAAAACAAAAGCGCTTATCTCTATTCCCTGACTCCACATGGTTTAGAGGAAAAGACGAAGGCCACATACCGCTTCCTTAAGAGAAAAATAGAGGAATACGAAAAACTGGAAGCGCAGATCAGACAACTAAAAAAAGAAGCCGGTGTTGTTGATATACCGGGTAACATTCAAAACAATATCCCGTCCTAGCACGGGAATATACATTATCTTTTTGTTGTTTCCTGGATGTCCGCTTTTGTAATCCAGAGGGCGGAGCTGTAGAAAGAGTTAATTTGATAGGAGGCAGATAAATTAATGGAAGAAATTTACATTGTTTGCAAGGGATTGCTTGATCCTGTTTTTATTGTGTTTGTTCTATTGCTCGCGGCATTTTTTGTGGGCTGGAGGGCAAGCAAGAAAAAAACAGGCATTCTTATTTTGTTGTTGGCGATTATTTTATTTTACGGAGCAAGTATATTTCCCGCGGCCAATTACCTTTGCCGCTACCTGGAAAAGGATTATATTAACAACCCGGCTACTCCGGATGATGATATTGACGTCGTCGTTGTATTAGGTCATGGCGTAAAGGACATCAACACCTTGAATAATACGTTCCCCACAGAGAGAACAGCCGCCCGAGTTCTTCATGCTGTTGCCGTTTATAATAAAATGGAGTCGAAATATTTCGTTTGTTCAGGAAAGAGAACCGGCAAGGTTACGGAAGCGGCAGTAATGGCGCGTCTGGCACAAAATTTAGGAGTGCCTAAAGAAAAAATAAAAATTGAAGATAAGTCCGCCAATACCTGGCAAAATGCCGCCGAATTAAATAAAATGTTTACCAATAAAAATATTTCCGTGGGAATTGTCACCTCGGCTTATCACATGAAACGAAGCGTACGTGAATTTAATAAATATTTTAATAATGTTGTTCCACTGCCGGCCGGCTATCTTTATTCATCTACTAGCGTAAATTCTGTCCTCAACTATATTCCCCAGTCGGAGGAGCTTTATAAAACTTCCATTGCCTTAAAAGAAATCGTAGGCCAATTATGGTACAAAATAAAATAGATTAAAGCTTTAAATTCGAAGGTCTGGATGAAGCGTATTTTTGATTTTGTGACGGCCTTAATTTTGGCAGGCATAATGGCTTTGCCCATTATTATTATTGCCCTTGCCGTTAAACTTTCTTCAGCGGGACCTGTTATTTACTGGTCGGATCGGATAGGGAAAGATAATAGAATATTTCGCATGCCTAAATTTCGCACTATGCGTATGGGAGCCCCGGATGTGGCGACTCATCTTCTGAAAGATGCCGATATCTATTTAACATCCATAGGATCATTTTTGCGCAAAACAAGTCTTGACGAATTACTCCAGCTATGGAGTGTGCTCAAGGGCGATATGAGCCTGGTAGGGCCCAGACCCGCTTTGTTTAATCAAGATGATTTAATTAAGTTAAGAACGGAAAGAAAAATATCGGAGATTTTGCCCGGCATGACCGGATGGGCGCAAATTAACGGGAGAGATGATCTTCCTGTTTCTATCAAGGTTTCATATGACGAATATTACCTGAAAAGCAAATCTTTTATTTTGGATATGAAAATATTATGGAACACTATTGCCAAGGTAATTAAAAAAGACGGAGTCGCTCATTAAATGAACTTACATCCGCAACTTAAGAATTATAATTTTTATTTGATGATTGTAAGCGATGCGTTTATTTTTGTCGTTGCTCTTGTGGCTGCGCATTTACTGCGCTTCGAATTTTCTTTTGCTGCCGTCAAAATTGAAGGAATAAAACTACTGCTCTTATGGATCATCCCGTTGAAGAGTTTTGTCTTTCTTTCTCTTGGCCTTTATCGCGGTATGTGGCGTTATACCAGCATTAGGGATTTGTGGCTCTTGGCCAAAGCTTCTCTTTTATCTTCATTGCTGATTTTGGCTGTCATCCTTTACGTAAGCCGTTTTGAAGGATATTCCCGCGCTGTTTTTATCGCTGATGGAGTTTTTACTTTTTTACTTACCGGCGGGCTTCGCGTGGGCATTCGGTTTTTCTATGCTAACCGGACTTATTCTCCCGCCGTCAAAAATAAGCCTGCAAAAATTAACTGTAAAAACGTTCTGATTATAGGCGCCGGATACGCCGGTGAAAAGCTTTTACGGGAGCTCTTGGATAATTACCAGTCGCAATACAAAGTGTTGGGTTTCATCGATGACGATCCCAAAAAACAGGGCAGGTCTATTCACGGCGTGCGCGTTTTAGGCGGCGTTTCCGACATAGCCGGGATAGTCGAAAGAAAAGAAGCAATGGAAATATTTATTGCCATTCCTTCAGCCGAAGGCGCTCAAATAAGAAACATTGTCGAAACCTGTGTGGATTGCAATATTTCTTACAAGATCTTGCCGGCTATCGACGAACTTGTTGACGGGCAGATCGGCGTAAATATACTAAGAGATATAAGCTATGAGGATATTTTGGGACGTACACCCGTGCATTTGGATATTTCCGGCATCAGTAATTATCTTGCCGGCAAGACTATTTTGATTACCGGGTGCGGCGGTTCGATTGGTTCGGAATTGTGCCGGCAGGTTATAAGATACCAGCCCGCCTCCCTGGTATTACTTGATGCCAGCGAAATAAATTTGTTCACCATCAACATGGAATTGCAAAATGAAAAATACTACCGCAACTGTGAAGCCGTTCTGGGAAATGTTCAGGATAAAAAGTTAATGAACGAAGTTTTTAAAAAATACAGGCCGCAGGTTGTTTTTCACGCCGCGGCATATAAGCATGTGCCGATGCTGGAGCGAAATCCCTGGGAAGCTGTTTTTAATAATATTATCGGCAGCCGTATGGCCATGGAGTTATCGATAAAACATGATGTCGAGAGATTTGTTCTTGTTTCTACGGATAAAGCCGTACGTCCGGCAAATGTGATGGGAGCCAGCAAACGGGTAACGGAGTTGATTATGCAATCCCTGCAGGGTAACGGCACGCGTTTGATGGCGGTACGGTTCGGTAATGTTATCGGATCTTCCGGCTCAGTTGTGCCCATTTTCCAGCGGCAAATTCAATTGGGTGGCCCCGTAACAGTAACACATCCCAAAGTCAGCCGTTATTTCATGACCATCCCGGAAGCGGCACAAATGATTTTGCAGGCCGGTGCCATGGGCGCAGGAGGAGAAATTTTTATTTTGCGAATGGGTAAACCGGTAAAAATTGATGATATGGCGCGTGATTTGATTCGAATTTTTAAAAAAGTACCGGACGTTGATGTAAAAATTACTTATATAGGTTTGCGAGAAGGAGAAAAACTTCACGAAGAACTTATCGTGAAAGGAGAAGATATTTTACCTACAGTTCACGAAAAAGTTGTGGCTTTGCGTTCCAATAACCTTTTAAAGGGAAAGCGCCAACATCAGAAAGCCGGAAAAATTCTGGAGGCGCAAATTAATGAATTGGTGAAAGATGCTCTGCGCCACGACGCCAATGCGATTAAGAAGAAGCTCAAAGAAATTGTGCCCGAATACACGCCGCAAAATACTGAATAATGTTGATTGCCGCCAAACATAAGTTAAATATTACTCCCAAAAAAATCTTAGTCGTTCAACTGGGCGATATTGGCGATGTTGTCTGGTCGATGCCGACATTCCAGGCGCTAAAAGCCGCGTTTCCCAACGCTGAGATTTCCGTCTTGACCAGAAAGCCCTTTGGAGATTTACTCCTGGATGACTCGTCTATTGAAAATGTATTGCAAACCGGCAATGGGAATATTTTTGCGCAGCTTAAGTTTTTGTTAAGATTGCGCAGGAATAAATTCGATTTGCTCTTTGACTTGCGCGCCGACGAGCGTGGAACTTATCTGTCTTTGTTAAGCGGAGCAAAAATGAGATGCGCGCTGTATTATCCGGGGTGGACATGGCGCAACAGAGCCTTTACCCACCTGGTTAATCCGCCTCCTGAAAAAGAAAGAATTTGGGGAGCGGCTGAACAGTCGCTTAAAATCGTTCGCGGATTCGGAATAAAAGAAGCAACCAATATTCCCAAAATATTTGTTTCGCCGGAAATTAAAGACAAAACCGCCGTATTAATAAACGCGGAAAAAATCGATGCCGGCCAAGGATTTGTAACGATCAATCCTTTTTCGCGCTGGTCTTATAAAGAATGGGGCATGGGCAAGTGGGGGCAACTTATGTCTTTTGTTTGGGGAAAATATAAAATGCCCGCGCTAATCATCGGTTCTGAAGAGGAAAGAAAGAGGGCTGATAAGTTAATATCTGCAACAAACTTTCCCTTTTATAATTTTGCCGGCAGAACCAATCTTCGAGAGCTTGCGGCACTCCTGCAAATGAGCCGTTTACATATCGGTGTGGACAGCGCCGCACCGCAGATAGCGGCGGCTGTCGGCACGCCGGCATTGACTATTTACGGTCCATCCGATTGGCGTGACTGGGCGCCTCCGGGAAACAAAAACAAAGTTGTCCTGCCCGACATGGATTGTTCACCCTGTTATAAAAAAGGCTGTAATGGAAGCGGCCGAAGTGAGTGTCTGGATAAATTGACTGTTGCTAAAGTGCAGGACGCTGTAGAAACAATGCTGGATAATAATCTGTCCAAACCAGCAGGTAATACAAAAATGCTCGAATGCGAGTGAATCCTCATATAGGGCAACCAATGTGGTTAATGTTGAACCCTTTACAATAGTCTATTGACATTTCATTATATTATTAATTATAATAAGAATATGAAATATGAAGATTTGTTAAAAACTATTCAAGCGCCCTATTTTTCACGGGGAGATCATTTGCTGGATGGGCAAAAACTTTTCGATTATCAGATTAGCTTGTGGGTTAAGAAAGGTAATCTGCTGCGTTTGAAAAATGGGATGTATGCCTTTGCGAAGGATAAAGAAAGAATTAAAGGCGAAGAAATCGCGGCTTTTCTCTACGAGCCTAGCTATCTAAGCCTGGAGAGTGCGCTGGCCTGGTACGGTTTCATCCCTGAAATGGTTTATGCCTATGTCAGCGTGACCGCCAGGATTAACAGAAAATTTAAAAATGACTTTGGAACATTCCTGTATCGGCATATCAAATCAGAACTCTTCTGGGGATATACGGAAATAAAAACAGAACACGGACATTATCTTTTGGCCGAACCGGAGAAGGCGTTATTAGACTTCCTTTATTTAAATCTATCCAAAATCAGAAACGAAGCCGACTTTGATAATATCCGGTTCAACATCGAAACGATCAAAGAAAAATTAAATGCTGATAAATTCCTTAAATATCTTTCAGCTTTTGACGTCAAGAAAATGAGAATTTGGGCTTTGCGATGCTTACCATAGATCAAATTTCCGATTATTTCCCGTTACCGTTACGCCGGAAAAATCCCCAGGGCGTTCTTGTGGAGTATTTACAGCATGAGCTATTGGACTCAATATTCAAGGAGAAGTCATCGTCTTCGCTAAGTTTCATCGGCGGCACGGCTATTCGTATCCTCTACCAAAACCTCCGGTTTTCAGAAGACCTGGATTTTGATAATTTCAGTTTATCTTTTGGTGAATTCGAAATATTGTTGAAAAACGCATGTAAGGATATGGCAAATAAAGGTTTTGTAATTGAATATCGCTTTGTGGAGCGCGGCGCATACCATTGTTATATTAAATTTCCTGACATTCTCTACCAATCAGGAATCAGCCCTGAAAGTTCGAAAAAAATTCTGATTCGGATCGACACCGAAACCAAGGAAAAGTATTACGAGCCGCAGCGATATATCATAAATAGATTTGCCCTATATCGGCAAATTTGCGTGGCGCCTGCATCAGTTCTGCTGGCTCAAAAAATGATGACTGTTTTGGAACGAAAACGCGAAAAAGGTCGAGACCTTTTTGATGTGTCCTACTTAATGGGATTGGCCGAACCCGATTTTAGCTATATTGCAAAATGTATGAATATCGATCAAAAGCAACTTTTGAAACTATTTGATGAAAGATTACAGGAACTCGATTTTAATTTTCTGGCCAGGGATGTTGAGCCCTTTCTCTTTTCTTCCGAGCAGAAGGAACGAATATTGACATTTCGCGATTACTGGAAAACGCAGAAAGTTAAATGGTCGTAAAACTCCAATTTTAATGAAACTCAGATATTACAAACGTAGTACAGTAATATCTGCAAGTTGAATTATCCCACGTGCGAAGCTAAGTGAGACTATATTGTAATGAGACCCAAACTTCAGAAATCGAAGATGACCTTTAGGTTACAAAGTGCGCTAAAGTTTGCTGGTCGAATTATCCCTAAAGCGAAGCTTAGGGGAACAATCCTGCGTAAGCTGTGGCAGTAAACGCGTCTCTGTATCTATATAGTAATGCTGGATAATAATTTGGTTATATCAACAAAGCCCCGGAGGTGAGCGAATGAATCCACATGCAGTGCAACCAACATCTCTAATATCTTTGTTGCGCAGTCTCTGGCGCAATCGCCAGCTTATAATCCAGATGACGAAGCGTGAAGTTGTAGGCCGCTACAAGGGATCCGTCTTTGGTCTCGCCTGGTCATTCTTCAACCCGCTGCTTATGCTCTTCATTTACACTTTTGTGTTTTCAGTTGTTTTCAAGTCCCGCTGGGGCATAAATACTGAAGAGACTAAAACGCAGTTTGCCATTGTGCTGTTTGTGGGCATGATCGTCCATGGACTATTTGCTGAAGTGATCAATCGCGCACCTACGCTGATTACCTCTAACGTAAATTTTGTTAAAAAGGTAGTGTTCCCGCTCGATATTTTGCCATCCGTTTCTATAGGCGCAGCACTATTCCACAGCTTAGTGAGTCTTGGTGTACTCATGGCTGCTTTTTTATTATTTAACGGTTACCTGAATTGGACGATAATATTTATTCCCTTAGTGCTATTGCCGCTTATTATCCTTACTCTTGGCGTTGCCTGGATGCTGGCATCGCTGGGTGTATTCCTTCGTGATTTAGCGCAAACCACCGGCATTATCACTATGGTAATGTTGTTTTTCTCCCCCATCTTTTACCCGGTAACAGCTTTGCCGGTAGAATTGCGCCCCTGGATGATGGCCAACCCGCTCACTTTCATTATTGAGCAAGCTCGCGCAGTATTGATCTGGGGAAATTTGCCGAACTGGATGGGATTGGGCATTTACACCATTGCCGCCACCGTAGTCGCTTGGGCGGGCTATGTCTGGTTCCAGAAGATCAGAAAAGGCTTTGCCGATGTCCTCTAATGATGTTGCAATACGAGTCAACAATCTGGGTAAATGTTATCAGATATACAATGCCCCCCGTGACCGGCTCAAACAATTTGTCGTTCCCCGTTTGCAACGTCTTGCCGGACAAATTCCCAAGCAATATTTCCGCGAGTTCTGGGCGCTCAAAGATGTATCATTTGAAATCAAAAAGGGGGAAACGATTGGCATCATTGGCCGTAACGGAGCTGGCAAATCCACCCTGCTGCAACTGATCTGTGGCACACTTAACCCCACCGGCGGAAGCATTCTAACCAATGGCCGCGTTGCCGCGTTACTGGAACTTGGCTCCGGCTTCAATCCAGAATTCACCGGACGCGAAAATGTTTATATGAACGCAGCTATTATGGGTCTGTCTATACCTGAGGTAGATGCGAAATACGAAAATATTATTGCTTTTGCGGATATCGGTGATTTTATTAATCAACCGGTAAAAACGTACTCCAGTGGTATGCTGGTGCGATTGGCGTTTTCGGTTGCCGCTCAAGTAGATCCGGACATATTGATTGTAGATGAAGCACTGGGTGTTGGGGATATGTTTTTTCAAGCAAAATGTATGATAAAGATGAAAAAGCTGATTGATAACGAAGGAACAACTCTTTTATTTGTAAGTCATGATACTGGAACTGTAAAATCTATTTGTAAAAGAGGCATTCTTCTTAACAAAGGTTTTGTTATATATGATGGGGATGGCAGCGGTGCAGTTGAGAAATATTTTGGGATGAAGATTGAGTCAGAACAGAATGTTGCAACAAACAAAAAGGTTATTCAATCGGAAGATAAAAGTGCATTGGATGATTGTTTTAATTATAGTGCGGATTTTGAAAAAAAAGCAGCTTTTCAGAGAGTGCAAAACGGAAAAGCTTCTTTTAAGTCAGTTGTCCTGCTTGATGAAAATGAAAAGGTAATAGAAAGTGTTGAGTATGGACAGAAAGTTAAACTTAGAATGGCCGTGGTGGTGCATGAAGATATTCATTTATTAGGCTATGGCTATCATATAAGAGATAAAAACGGCGTTGATGTGATTTATAGTGATTGTTTTATAGAAGGGCAGAGCTGTTTAGAAAATTTAAAAGCAGGTGACAGGTATATTATTGATTGGTGTTTTAATCCAAGACTGCGCAACGGAAATTATAGCATAGCAAGCGTTATTTCCATACCCATCAGCATGGAGATAGGGCAAGTTGATTTTTGTGATTTTGTTCCTATTTCCTGTCAATTTGTGATGAATATCAGACAACCTTTTCGATTACACGGATTAGTTAATTGGGATAACGAAATTGTTTGCAGAAAAGTAACAGGTGATTAAGTGGAGTTTATTACAGATTAATAACAAAGTTCATTAGGAACTTTTAAGGTGCGGCATGGATTACAGACATATATTAAGTAAGTTAAAAGGTCTCGGCGAGAGCAAAAGACTTCGTTTGATAGAAAGTAAGATTAAACAAAAATGTAAACCCTATAAATTGAATCTTGGTTGCGGAAAGATTCGGTTTGAGGGCTGGATTAATATTGATTCGGATGCTTCTCTATCCAATGCTGATTTTTGCTGGGATTTAAGAAATGGCATTCCATTTGAAGATTTTTCTTGCGAGCTTATTTATTGTGAACATTTTTTGGAGCATTTGCCGGTTCATCAAGGATTGGGTTTTTTAAAAGAATGTTACAGGGTGCTAAACGTTGGGGGTGCCTTGAGGATAGCGATGCCCTCTCTCGAATATATTATTCAAAAGTATTGTTCTAAAGATTGGCGCGATCAGGTTTGGTTAACATGGCCGCAATATCAATTCATTCAGTCCCGGGCTGAAATGATCAACATTGCATTTCGGTGGTGGGGGCATGAATGGTTGTATGATCGAGAAGAGTTAAACAGACGACTTAAGGACGCTGGTTTTCATAATGTAACGAATCAAGAATGGGGTAAAAGCGAAATAAATGGATTAAGAAATAGAGAGTCAAGAAAAGATTCTATTCTTATTTGCGAGGTTTGGAAATAGTTTAGGTGTTATTATGTCTAAAAAATTATTGATTTGGGGAACATAGGGTCATGCGAGGGTGATTGCTGACATTATTAGATTAAACGGTGAATACGAGACTGTTGGTTTTTTGATGACGTCAATAAAAATATATTTATATGTTGAGTATTTTTATTTTGTAACGAATGGAACTTCAGCGCAAACTTGGACAGCCACCCGTTAAGCAGACAGGAATATCTAGCATGAACCGGCTTTTCTCGCTCATCTCAGATGAGTATCCAAGCGTTATTCTTGGCGCCATTCAATGGGGTGATCAAGAAAATTTGCGCAATTGGAAGAATGATAATCGCCATAGCTTCTTCTATCAGGAGTTGATCACACCAGCAGCTCAGCAAAAGTGGTTTGAGGCGTACCTGCGCCGGAATGAAGATTTTATGTTTTTAATCAGAAGTGGTAGCGAAAACATTGGATGCATTGGGTTTCGTTTATGCGAGATGCATTGGGATGTTTACAATGTTATTTTGGGCAACACCGCATTTAGTGGCAGAGGTTACATGCGGCAAGCAATAAGGATGATATGCAGCTATGCGATTTCGCTTCAGTCGCTGCCGATCACAGCGAAAGTGCTCATCACAAACTCTGCTCTGCAATGGTATTATCGCAACGGGTTCCGGGAACGTGCTGTTCAAGCCAATTATGTTGACATTGAACTATATGCTGCGAGTTTTACTCCATGCATATTGAAAGAAGTGGCCCAAAACGAAACCGTGGGCGAGTAACATAACACATTCTGATATTTCATGAGATTCTCAATGATATCTGTATTTGGCTCAATGATAGGCACCGAAGAAATTGAAGCCGCCGCCGCTTGTATGAAATCGCAGTGGATGGGCTTTGGTAAAAACGTCGAGGTCTTTGAGCGTAAATTTGCTGAAAAAATCGGCCTACGTACCTTTACCATGGTTGACAGCGGCTCCAATGCCTTATACATGGCCGTGAAACTACTCGATCTGCCGTCAGGATCTGAGATTATCCTTCCTTCTTACACATGGGTGTCTTGCGCACAGGCGATACTCCTGTGTGGCCATGTGCCGGTCTTCTGTGATGTTGATTTGAGAACGATGAATGTCCGACGCAAAGACATCGAACCGCACCTAACGAGTAAAACCGGCGCTATCATGGTGGTGCACTATGCTGGCCTTGCCGTTGAAATGGAACCGATAATTGCGATTGGCTTGCCCATAATCGAAGATGCTGCACATGCCGTTTGCTCTACCTATCGGGGGAAGCCCTGCGGGGCAATCGCTGAAGTGGGCATCTACAGTTTCGATGCTGTCAAGAATCTGACCGCCGGTGAGGGTGGGGGCATCACTGCTAAAGACCCCGCATTGATCGAACGTGCTAAAGTGTTGCGCTATTGCGGTATTGGGAAATCCGGCTTTGATTCCGCAATATCGGACGCAGGTAAAAAGGCCCGTTGGTGGGAGTACAACATCCAGGAGCCCTTTATCAAAATGCTACCGACAAATATCGCAGCTAGCATTGCCACTGTTCAGCTTGAGCGATTAGACACTTTGCAAGCAAGGCGTAAAAAGATCTGGGAAACGTATCAGAGAGAGTTGGAGACGGTGGCAGCACTGTGCACGCCTGCTGAAGCGCCCCCGGGTGATGTGCATTCCTATTTCACTTATTGCATCCGCGTGCCAAGACGAAATGACTTGGCGCATTATCTGCTGGATCATAGTATCTATTCGACGCTGCGCTACCACCCGCTGCATCTGAACCCTCTCTATCGCCAAACCGGCAAGTGCCTTCCTAACAGCGAGACGCTCAACGAAGATGCACTAAGCATCCCCATACACCCCCGGCTTTCAGACCAGGAACTCGGCTTCATCCTTGATTGTATTAAGTCATTCTACGCGTGAAGCAATGCAAATGCATGGGGTAAAAACACAATAGATTGCATAAATTTGCCTATCGCTTTCTCCCGGCTATGATTGGTACACCTTTGAACAATAAATAGAGTGATTAACCATGACTAACTTAAAAATTTCAATATTATGCATAACCTATAATCACGAAAAATTCATCAGACAATCACTTGAATCATTTATGATGCAAAAAACTGATTTTGATTTTGAGGTGATTGTTGGAGAGGATTGTTCTCCGGATACTACAAGAGAAATCATAAAAGAATTTGAACAAAAATATTCTCATACTATTAAGCCAATTTATCGGGATAAAAATATTGGTGTTATGAAAAATTTAATAGATATTTTATATCGTGCAAAAGGTAAATACATAGCTCTCTGTGAAGGTGATGATTATTGGACAGATTGTCTTAAGTTGCAAAAGCAAGTGGATTTCTTAGAGGCGCATGATGATTATGTGCTTTGTGCGGGTAAAAGTTTAAAACGCGACGGCAATGATTTTCATGATTTTTGGTCATCACAAACAGGGACCATAACCTTCAAAGATATAGCCCACAGTAATTTCATTGTGTCTAACACTGTAGTTTTTAGAAATATCTTCAGAAATAACGAATCATGTAAAATGTCTAATTATTTGCAATGCGCACTAAACGGAGATATTTTTTTATCCCTTTTATTATTAATGAAAGGGAAAGGGTATATCTTGCCGGACTGTATTGGCGTGTATCGGATGCATGACGGTGGATTAATGAGTAAAAAGCCAGATAGAGAAAAATATTCACGCGCATTAAAAACAAGAAATATTATTATTGAGTATTTAAAAGATATTAAGGCGGATGATAGTTACATTAAAGATGTTGAACATGGCTATCTCTTAATGCTGGAAAGTTATTTAAATAACAATATGCTAACGGAAGAATTTATGGAGATAGTTCCAAAGCATATTTTGAATAGGGCCATAAATAATTATCAACATCAAAATGAGCAGTTACGGTCAGCAGGCTCTGTTGAGGGTCTTATTGCTGAGCGTGATGCAGCTTTAGCAGCTCTGGCGACTATCAAGAGAAGTACTTCTTGGCAATTAACTGCACCAGTGCGCTTACTGGGGTGTCTCGTCAAAGGAGATTTCCACGCTTTAGGCAATGCATTAACGTATATCAAGAAACGTATGGGTAAAAATGTAATTAACAGGAATGAAAACTGAATTTTATATGGCAGCAGATTATTGCAACATGATAGGCTTTAGCGTCTCATTCAGTATCTGTGCTAAAAAAGATTTAATTACGTAGAGAGACCTGGTTTATTTTAGTCAAATGAAAAAAAAGATATTAATCACCGGCGCCGCCGGATTTATCGGCTACCATCTGGCAAAGGCAATGGCGGAGCGCGGCGATAGGCTTATCGGCATTGACAACCTTAACGATTACTACGACGTAAGTCTGAAGAAAGCGCGACTTGCCCAACTTGAACATTACGGAAACTTCACGTTCCGGAAGATCGACATGGCAGACCGCAAGGTGATGGCCGACTTGTTTCATGAAGGCAAGTTCGAATTTGTTGTAAATCTTGCTGCCCAGACTGGCGTACGGTACTCGCTTAAGAACCCCTATTCCTATATTGATAGCAATATCGTTGGTTTTACGAATATCCTTGAGGGTTGCAGGCACAACCATATCCAGCATCTCGTATTCGCATCCTCAAGCTCGATCTATGGGATGAATACAAAAATACCATTTGCGGTCAGTCACAATGTAGACCACCCTGTGTCGCTTTATGCTGCTTCAAAGAAGGCAAACGAGCTAATGGCGCATACCTATGCCCACCTTTACGGTCTGCCTTGTACCGGCATCAGGTTTTTCACTGTTTACGGACCATGGGGCCGCCCGGACATGGCTTATTTTTCCTTTACGAAATCAATCCTCGAGGGACTGCCCATTGACGTTTATAACTTCGGCAACATGAAACGCGACTTCACCTACATAGATGATATCGTCGATGGCGTGATCCGCGTTATGGAAAGAATTCCGCAGCCGACCTCCGGCTGGGATATGGCAAATCCCAATCCGGGATCCAGCTATGCGCCGTACAAGTTATATAATATCGGCAACAACAATCCTGTTGAGCTAACGAAATTTATCGAAATACTGGAGGCGGAGCTGGGCAGGAAGGCCGAAAAGAACCTGCTTCCCATGCAAGCGGGAGATGTCCCGGTCACTTACGCCGATATCGATGATCTTGTCAGGGATGTGGGATTCAGACCGGTGACCACAATCGAAGAGGGTATAGAGAAGTTCGTGGCTTGGTACCGGTCGTATTATAAAGTTACATAACTAATAAGGATACTATTATTGAGGACCAGGGAGGGATAATGCAGATACATGCTAAGACAGTAAATCGATCGGTTGACAGTGAAACTTTCGCATTCCTCATCATGGCTGAAGCTGGAATCATTGCAGAACAAGCGACTCTGCTTTGTGAGAGTATTCGACGATTTGGAGGACGTTACGCAAATGCGGATATTGCTGTAATATCGCCGCGTCCCGACAAACGACCTTCGGCAAACATACTGCGCAAGCTGGAGGAGTTAAATGCAGCTTACATCCCACTGAACATTGTTTCACCATGCCCGGAATATGGCTCAAGTTTCAGAGTGCTTGCCAGCGCTGAGTATGAGAGGATGAGCAATGCAGATACGCTCATTTGTTTAGATAGTGACTCTGTTTTTCTTGGCGAACCTGACCTGGCTCTGAAAGGCAACGATGCAGCAGTGCGGCCTGTCGATGTTAAAGGAATGTGTACAACAGGGGCATCGGATCCTTATGATGCTTATTGGAAGAAACTATGCGATGTTTGTGAAACAGATTATGAAATGATTCCTTACGTAACAACCACTGTCGATAAACAACTGGTCAAAGCAAGTTACAATGGAGGATTTGTTATTGTTCGTCGTAATCAAGAAGTCTTTCAACGCACGGCGAGTTATTTTCAGCGATCTGTAAAAGCCGGAATGCGTCCATATGCGGGACAAAATATCCGGGTACGTGCCGGCTATGGGTTGGTAAGTTATGAAGGAAGTGAATACTGGGGCAGTTCCCAAGCCTGCTTGTCGCTGGCCTTGTGGTGTTCCGGACTCTCGGTGCGGACATTATCTCCTACACTCAACTTTCCATTGCACTTCTATGAGCAGTTTCTTCCTGAAATTGAAAAGGGTATATTATCGAATATCGTCCATGTTCATTACCACCATCTATTCTTTCCCACATCAGCCAATGCAATTATAGATGGTCATCCGGGATTTCCATCTGAGGGAGTTTCTTGGCTTCGGGAACGGTTGGGATGAAGTCAGTTGTGTAAAGGTCTTTCAATATGAATAAACAAAGAGTGTTTGTGGTTTTAGGTATGCACCGCAGTGGCACAAGTGTCATTGCGCGCGGGCTGCAAGTACTGGGCGTGGCGTTGGGCAACAATCTTATGCCGCCTATTGCCGACAACAACGAAAAAGGCTTCTGGGAAGATATTGATATAAGTACGTTTGATAATGAGATACTTCATGCCCTTGGCAGTGATTGGCACTATCTTGCCCCTATCCAGCCCGGCGATATCGAAGTTTTACGTAAGAAAAGCTACTTCCCTCGTGCGATTGAGTTGTTGCGCCGGAAAATTGGTGACGCACCTGTTTTTGGGTTTAAAGATCCGCGCGTGACAAAGTTATTTCCATTTTGGAAAGAAGTGTTTGACCAATGTGAATTAGATGTGAGCTATGTCCTGACTATTCGCCACCCCCTCAGCGTGGCCAAGTCTTTGGCTAGGCGAGATGGTTTTGATACAGAAAAAAGTTATCTTCTATGGCTGGGGCATGTCATTGTGAGTTTGTCAGGAACCGTTGGTGAAAAGTGTATTCTTGTTGATTACGATCATCTGATGCAATCACCGGATTTTGAACTAAATAGGATTGCACAAAAGCTTGATTTGGAAATTGATCCGGCAGGGCTGCAAAACTACAAAGCTGCGTTTCTCGATGAAGAGCTGCGGCACACGGTTTACGATCTTAATGATTTATTGTCTGATGATGCCTGCCCTCCGCTTGTCCGTGAAATTTACTCCGAACTGTTGGAAGTGGCATCGGATAAAAAAAAGATTGACGAGTTATCACTGCAGAAGAAAGTCGATATTTGGGCAGGCGAATTTGAACGTTTCAAATTATTTTTGCTACTGGCCGATAAGCTTTCTACACAGATAGCGGCTGCCAGACAAACCGTAATCAGACAAGATAGCCGGATAGCCAACTTAAACCTACAGATAGCCCAGATACACTCAAGCACTTCATGGAAGATAACGCTTCCTTTTAGAGAGGTGCGGCGTTGGATAAATAACCCATTCTCCCAAGTAAAAAAATATTCGAAATCTCTGTTGAAGTTGGTAAAGCTGTGTATTTTAGTCCGCCCTTGAGCCTAAAAACTAAAAGCATCCTTGCCGTCGCTTGGGCGGGCTATGCCTGGTTCCAGAAGACGCGAAAGGGATTTGCCGATGTCTTCTAACATTTTAATAAAGCACCATCTCCCCGCCCGGAAGAGGTTCTAGCAGTGAGAGAATCAGCAAATGATATCGCTATACGAGTAAGCAATCTGGGCAAATGTTACCAGATTTACAATGCCCCCCGTGACCGGCTCAAGCAATTTGTAGTTCCTCGCCTGCAAAGGCTTTTCGGACAGCCTCTCAAACAATATTTCCGCGAGTTTTGGGCGCTTAAAGATGTATCATTTGAAATCAAGAAGGGGGAAACGATAGGAATTATTGGCCGTAACGGAGCTGGCAAATCCACCCTGCTGCAAATGATCTGCGGCACGCTTAACCCAACCGGCGGTAGCATTCTAACCAATGGCCGCGTTGCCGCGTTACTGGAACTTGGCTCCGGCTTCAATCCCGAATTCACCGGGCGTGAGAATGTTTACATGAATGCCTCAGTGCTAGGCTTGAGTAACGAAGAAATTGACTCGCGTTATGATGACATTGTCGCATTTGCTGATATTGGTGACTTCATTGATCAGCCGGTCAAAACTTATTCTAGTGGCATGTTGGTACGGTTGGCGTTTTCGGTTTCCGCTCAAGTAGATCCGGATATATTGATTGTCGATGAAGCTTTGGGTGTTGGGGACATGTTTTTTCAGGCCAAATGCATACTACGGATGAAAAATATTATCAAAAGTGGGGCAACAGTCTTTTTTGTCAGCCATGACATGGCCGCTATTAAGAGTCTGTGCCACAGAGCAATTTTTGTAAGCGAAGGACGCATCATAAAAGATGGGAACACTAATGAAGTTGTGGATGCTTACCATTCAAGCAGTCATCGAATCGATTCCGATAGTCTGCGAACCGAAACCATCCATCAATCTTTTTCAGTAATAGATAAAAGCCCGCAAGACCAAACCAAAAGAGACGATCTCATCGACAAAGAATACGAAGTCGATGTCACCTACATGAGATTTTCTAAAGAACAACGGTACGGAGATGCGAAAATTCAAATCGAGTCCGTTAAACTGCTTGATGAGACCGGCAAATCTCTTCAAGAGATTTGTTTATTTCAGAAAGTGAGATTGAAGGTATGTTTGAATTTCAAGGAAATATCAAGTGGTGAATACAACGTCGGATTTTTGATCCGCAATCTTAATGGTTTGGAACTTTTTGGTGCGCGAACCGCCGAGTTATGTCCTAAAATTCCTTATAAGCATCAAGGAGAAAGAGGGATTGTATGGTTTTCTTTCATAAATTATCTTGCTGGCGGGGTCTACACAGTGGCCACTGCAGTAAGTGATAGGAGAAAAGTAAATATCATTGAGTATCATGATTGGATCAATAATGCTTGCGTTTTTAGGTCCATAAGCCCACCCGACGCAGTTTGGGGATGTTTTTATAACTCGATGAATGAAATCAACGTCACATAAATGAATTTCCTTCTAAAAAAAATCCACGAAATCTTTGCGAAATATAATCACGAAAAAAACATATTCCGTGAAATTAGATGGGTCAACTTTGAGTTTTCATCTCGCTGTAATTTAAAGTGCAAATGGTGTACTTTAGACCATACAAAACCCGCGCAGTTTATGGAACAAAAGATTTTAGAAAAAGCACTGACCGATCTAGTGGAATCTTCCTATTTTTGCATGGAACGAATTGATTTGCATAACGCTGGCGAAACGTTGTTGCATCCCGAATTAAGAAAAATGCTAGACATTTTTAAAGAGAAAAAAGAAAAATTGAAAGTAAAAGGTGTGCGGGTCATTTCGTTGCTTACCAATGCGACCCTGCTTTGCGAACAAAAGACCCGGGAAATTCTCGAAAGCGGTGCTTTGGATGAGATAAGGTTCAGTGTTGACGGGGGAACGATCCAGGATTTCCAAGAGATAAGAAGGGGGGCTGATTTTTTTCAGGTTCAAAACAATATTGTTAATTTCTTGGCCTTGAACCACGATCAAATAAAATCAGGAATCATTTGTATTGTTCCGCCGGGTAGACCTTTAACGACAGAATGGATGGGAGAAGAATTCAAAAAATTATTAGGCAGCGTGAATCATTTCGAACTCCGATACCCCCACCGGTGGGACGGTAGCGCTGAATTGAATGTGCCACTGGATAAAAATTATTGGGAGGCTAAGGAAAATCAAACTTGCAAGTTTCTTCTGCATAATCTGGTGGTTTTGCCGAATGGTGATGTCACCGTCTGTTGTGCGGACCTTAATTCGAGAGGTGTGATCGGAAATGTGCGAACGACCGGCATGAACAGGATCCTCTTTTCTAAACAAAGAAAAACTATGATCAAAAAATTTCTTTCCGGAAAAAGATTCCAAATTGATTTATGCAAAGGATGTACTGGATATTATGAATAATCGCGAACCTGGACTTCTAAAAAAATACGCTTTCGATCTTTATGGAAGATATAAGATTCCTTCGACAATTATTGATCTCAATCGGCAAAAGGGACAGCGGTTTTCCGTACTCGATGTCGGCGGAAGAGGAGATATCCTCAAAGATTTTTTACCGGGGGATGACGTGTGGTATTTGGATCCAAACGTGCAAAGCAGCGATGTTAATTTTATTGAGGCGGACGGTTGTCATATTCCGCGGAATGACCGTTTTTTTGATTGGGTTATCTCTTGCGACGTGTTCGAACATATTGAGAAAGAAAAGAGGTGTCCCTTTTTGGCCGAGAATCTTCGCGTTGCTAATGCCGGCATGATTCTTGCGGCCCCCTTTTTCTCGCCAGAAATCAAAAGCGCGGAAGAAGAAGTGAATGTCTTTCATTATCAATTATTTCATCAAAATCACCCGTGGCTTATCGAACATATTGCGAATGGATTGCCAGACCTAGAAGAAACGTTGAGGTTCTTGAAAGCGATGGGTCTTTCCTACGAAATTATTCATAATAATCATCTAGACCTCTGGAAGATTATACAAAAGATCACGATCGCTGGTATCCAAGAACCGGATGAGCTGAATTTCTATTACAACAATTTTATTTATCCAAAAGACATTATAAAGGGAACTTTGACAAGCGCTCATGATTACTACCGGACCATACTCTATGTTAAAAAAGAAAGGAAGGTGATCAATTTTGCCGAGAAAATAGCAACTCCCGAAGGTATGCTGATCGAAACAGAAAAATTTGAAACCCTTGATCGTTATATAACCAACTCCTTAAAACAGATTGCCAGTCTTCGCCAAGCCGTGGGCGAACGTGATCAGGCGGTACAGACCTTGACCGAACAGATGGCAGAGCGCGATGAGCAGATGAATGCCATTATGGCTTCGTGGTCGTGGAAATTAACTGCGCCATTACGTGCATTAAAGACCTTATTTTTTAACAAGAGTACCACACAATAAACATTACAGGGTAGTTGGTTAGCTCCACCACCCACATCTGTAATTGCAAGATGAAATTATATCCTCATCGGGAGAGAACAGTTTATGGATTTTTCAATAATTCTCATAAATTTTAATTCATCCGCCTATATTGAGCCTTGCCTTAAAAGGTTAAAAAACCAGAATTTTTCTGGTTCCAGCCGGATTGTAGTGGTGAATAATCTTTCGACGGACGGATCGCTGAAGATTCTGCAAAATCAGCCCGATATAACGCTCATAAACCCGGGCAGGAACCTCGGCTATTCAGGCGGCAACAACCTCGGAATAAGCCAAACCTATGGGAAATACATCCTGTGTCTGAATTTTGATTGTTTGTTGGATGCTGGTTTTCTGCAAAAAGTCTATGACGTCTTCGAGGCCATGCCGCAGGTTGGAATGATATCGGGAAAATTGTACAAACTCGTTGATATGCAGCCGACGATGTACCTCGACTCTACTGGAATAGATTTCACAACCCTTATCCCTGCTGATCGAGGCGAATGGCAATATGACAGAGGCCAATATGATTTGGCCGTGAACATTTTTGGGCCTTCCGGTGCCGCTGGATGCTATCGGCGTAAGGCTATTGAGGATATTGTTTACAGGAAGACGCAGTATTTCGATGAACAGATGTGCACTTATTGCGAGGATATAGATATTTCGTGGCGGTTAAATCTGGCTGGATGGAAAGGGCTATTTTTACCGGATGCCGTTGCATATCATGAACGCGGCGCAACCCGTAAGGAAAGTATCTGGAAAAAGGCAGGCTATTACGCAATAGGGTTCAGAAATCGCCTTTTTACTATTTTCAAAAACCTACGGCAAGAGGATGTTAAGGGACGTTTTAAAAAGATTTTTTGGCAGGAGTGGCGTTTCTTGGCATCCTGGTGCGACAAAAGCCCGGCTCGATGGGCAATTGCGGCTTACATCATATGTGGATTAGTCGGCCTTATAGTAAGACCGTCCTTTATTGCAAAAAGACGCCTTGTTCAACGGAATATAAAGACGAATAACCTCGATCTGTCTCTTGATATGGACTTCTGGCGGGAATCTTATGACAGGCGTAAGACTAAAGCCGAAGAATTCAATGAAAATCCCGACGGAAATTCACGAATTGAGTTTCTGCGTGACGACTGGCGGGTGTCCTCTCAGGGATTTAATGATGAATCGTGGGAAGGCGGGATGTTTTTTAAGGGTAAACTCACGGCAGCCCGAGGTTTCATTGAAATGTGGATACCGGATAGATATAGGGTTACCATTAAGAAATTGAGTCTGTGCTTGGAACTTGAATTGAAGGCTGATATTACGGTTGATATTGAAGTATTGACATCGGATACTGCATCAGCAAAGACAGATTGGCAGGTACTACAAGGCGGTAGGACAACGGTATCCTTTGATTTGTCAAGGATGGACCTGGCTGTCGGCAGAGAAAATATAATCAACTGGCGGAAACCATGGCATGGCTTGCGAATTAATTTCGCATGTGGACCTGGTTGTGAAATTGCCGTTTACGACCTTTTCGTTCACGGATAGGCCGAAGAAGTCGCAAATCAAAAGCTCAATCTCAGCGAATGTCGCTCTCTTCCACTACGTATGGAAAGCAAAACTTTCGAATATCTGCGGTGCCATCTGTTTCCCGGTCCGTAGAGATATGACAAGGCTCTAGGTAACATCTAAGAATACTAAGTTCTATAAAAACTGGAGTTATGCAAATGAAAGTTACTCTTATATACCCAGGTATCACTGAATGTGGTTTTAATTCATTGAAGGGCAATGAAGGTTCGTGGATGAATCACGGCCTTGCGGTGATTTCCGCTGCGCTCAAGGCGAAAGGCCACGAAGTGCGTCTGCTCGACCTTCGACGCCTCAAGGGCTGGAAACATTTCCGTCAGGCCGTCAGTGAGAGTGTCGGCCAAATCGCAGGTATTACCATGATGAGCGTTGATTACGATGCCGCCATTACCGCGGCCAGAATAATAAAGGAAATTAAGCCGTCAACAAAGGTGTTCGTGGGCGGACCGCATCCGTCCATTTGTCCTGAAGAATTGGAATGTTTAGAATGTATTGATCATATCGTAAGGGGTGAGGCGGAGATTACCTTCCCGAAAATGCTGGAAGATATCGCTGCCGGAAAGACCTTGCCTAAAGTGACGCAAGGTTGCAAGCCGGAAAATCTAGATGAATCGCCATGGGCCGACCGCGATTTGTTTGAATGTCAGGAACAGCCTTTTGCGCCGTTCTTAAAACCTCCGTTTGTTACTTTGATTGCCGGCCGCGGCTGCCGATACAACTGCAATTACTGCCAGCCGGCAGAGAGAATAATGTTTGGCCAAAAGGTTCGGCGGCGTTCCGTAACAAACGTCATCAATGAATTAAAATATCTCAGCGACCGGTATCATTTTAACTCCTTTATGATCCACGACGATTGTCTGACCGAGGATCGCCAATGGGTAATGGAGTTTTGTAGACAATACCACGCCGAAGGTTTTACCCAACCTTTTGTAGCGCAGTCCAGGGCGGATATTATCTGTAAGCATCAGGACATGGTTGAGGCCTTGTCTAAGACCGGCCTTAAACTGTGCATCATTGGTTTTGAGAGCGGTTCAGACCGTGTTCTTAAATTTCTTCGCAAAGGCTGCACGCTCGCCGAAAATCTTGAAGCAGCGAGTATTTGCAGAAAACTCGGCATCAGGATATGGGCAAATTACATGCTTGGGTTGCCGACCGAAACAAAGGACGAGGTGCTTGAGACATTGTCCATGCTTGAGCAGATACAGCCTTATCATTGTTCGCCTGCCTTTTATACGCCTCACCCGGGAAGCGACCTGTTCGATATCGGCAAGGAAATGGGGATACACCTTATGGTCGATCATGCATCATATCGTAGGAACAGCTTTGAGCCTAAAATTAAGGGGCCGGACTATGATTTCCTGAAGGATATTCTGTATAAATCAATCGCGACGGAAAAAGCCGATTGTTCTGATGTTTCAAGTCTGGTCAAATTTAAAAATAAATTAAGAAAATTACTTACACAATTTCCCAGATTATACCGTTGTGCAAAATTTATCAGCCAAAAGTGCAGAATCTGAACTTGAATAGCCGAAAAGGAACTGCGATCCGCATATTGATATTCTGTTTGCGACCTATAACGGCTAGCCGTTTCATAAAAGGAGGAGGAACGATTGATTATCCCTGTCTGAAGTATGTCATGAACCGGCTTGCGAATTCTTTTCTTAAAATGCTATTCCGCATTCGTTTCAATGACACGACGAATGCTTTTAAAGCATACCGCCGCGAGGTGATTGATGGATGCCGCCCGCTCATCGCTCCCCACGTGAACCTGACTGTGGAATTACCGCTCAAGGCTATCGTTCGTGGCTTTAGCTGGACAGTCATCCCTATCACATGGAGAAACCGTCGGAGTGGTGTGGCTAAACTTAATATAAAAGAAATGGGAAGCCGCTATCTTTTCATATGCCTTTACATCTGGTTGGAGAAAAATCTATCACGTGGTGATTATCGCAAATGTTAAGGTTAGCTTTATAGATTCACAAGAAATTCTCGCAAATAAAAATATAAAGTCATATCATGTTGCATAAAACATCTTCTGATGGATTTCATGTATCCGTTATTATTGTGAACTGGAACACAGACGCGCAGCTTAAACGCTGTATGTTGTCGTTGAGCAAACAGACCATGCCACCTCGTGAAGTCATTATTGTGGATAATGCCAGTACGGATTCATCTGCTGAGGGCCTGGAAGAATGTTACCAGAATATTAAAGTCGTCAGGCTGAATAATAATATCGGCTTTGCGGCTGCCAACAATTATGCAGCGCGTTTGGTATCGGAGGAATGCAATTGGCTTGCTTTATTAAATCCGGATGCGTTTCCGGAGCCAACATGGTTAGAGTCCTTAATGGATGCGGTAAAGCATCATCCTGAGTATGCTTTTTTTGGCAGCCTGTTATTGGATGCAAATGAGCCTGCTATTCTTGATGGCACAGGAGATGTCAATCATATCTCTGGTCTGGTCTGGCGGGAAGGCCACGGACAGGCGGTCGATGCTTCCTCGCTCAGGATGAAAGAAATATTTTCTCCCTGCGCGGCGGCTGCCTTATACCGTAAAGATATCTTCGCTGAGGCGAACGGATTTGACGAAGACTATTTTTGCTATGTGGAAGATGTTGATTTAGGGTTTCGGCTCAGGTTACTTGGATACCGTTGTCTATATGTTCCGGATGCCGTTGCATATCATATCGGCTCGGCGGCGACAGGCAAGCGTAGTGATTTCAGTGTCTATCATGGACATCGAAATCTTGTTTGGACTTATGTTAAAAATATGCCGGGTGTCCTTTTCTGGCTGCTGCTTCCTCTGCATATTGCCCTCAATCTTGTAATTATTATCTGGTTTTCTCTGCAGGGGCAAGGTGCGGTAATCTTGAAGGCAAAATGGGACGCTCTCTGCGGTATTCCCCGTATGTGGAAGAAGCGGCGCGATATCCAGAGAAACCGTAGCGCTTCCATAGGTAAAATTTGGCAGGTGCTGGATAAAAGCTTTTTACCTCGCTTATCACAACTCCGGCCGAGGTGGTTATAAATGCCGAGCATATCCGCCATCATTATCAACTACAACGCCGGTCTTATATTAAATGAGGCTGTAAATTCGCTGTTATGCTCGGCGGTTATTGCCAAAGTGCTCGTAGTTGATAACGGCTCCGTGGATCATAGCATGGATGAAATGGAACACCTTGCTGATTCGCAATCACGGCTTATAAACATTTATAATAAAGCAAATCTTGGTTTTGCCGCGGCCTGCAATATCGCTATCGCCGCGGCCGGAGAAAATGATTATCTGCTTTTTCTTAATCCGGACTGTCTTATTGATAAAGAAGCCCTGGAAACGTTATTGTCCTGCATGAAATCATCACCTCAACTGGGAATGGCCGGACCATTAATTCTCAACCCGGATGGAACTGAGCAAGCAGGGGGGCGACGTGCCGTACCGACACCATGGAGAGCTTTCGTTCGAATCTTCGGCCTGTCCAGACTTCGTGAACGCTATCCCCGCCTCTTCTCTGATTTCCTGCTGAATGAGCAGCCTCTCCCGGACGGCCCCACTGAGGTAGAAGCTATTTCCGGCGCCTGCATGCTGGTAAGACGCGATGCGCTATTGGATGTTGGCCCCATGGATGAGGGTTATTTCATGCACTGTGAAGATCTGGACTGGTGTATGCGTTTTCATCAGAGAGGCTGGAAAGTGATCTTTGTGCCTGAGGCGCGCGTGGTTCACCATCTGGGCTCGTGCAGCCACAGCCGGCCTATTTTTGTGGAGTGGCATAAGCATAAAGGGATGATGCGTTTCTACCGAAAATTTTTTCGCCATCAGTATCCAGGAATTTTATTATGGATTATCGGAGCCGGCGTGTGGCTAAGATTTAGCATGATGGCCATCTATCATACTTTGCAAAAAATAAAGCAAAGGCTGAAAATATGACCGCTTTTACAGGGCGTGTAGGAGTTATCGGTGCAACCAGTCTGACCGGAGAATGCCTGCTGCCATTGCTTGTGGAGGCGGGATGGGATGTTGCGGCTTTTACGCGCCGGACGATACTGGCGCGGCAGCTACCGGCAAGCCAAGGTGTTGTCTGGCACCATCTTACTATAAGACATTCTCATGATGTAGAGCCGATAACGAAATGGATTTGCCTGGCGCCAATCTGGGTTTTGCCGGAGTACCTTTCGCTATTTTTACATTACGGAGTCAAACATATCGTGGCTCTCTCATCGACAAGCCGCTTTACTAAAGGTTCATCTTCGGATACTGCTGAAAAGCAACTGGCAGCAAAGCTTGCAGAAGGTGAGCAGCTTTTTATTGACTGGGCGGAAAAAAATCAAGTGATCTGGACAATTTTACGGCCGACGCTTATTTACGGCCTGGGGCGTGATAAAAATATCAGTGTGATTGCACGCTTTATTAAGCGTTTTTCCTTTTTCCCGTTGCTGGGAGAAGCACGGGGGCTGCGGCAGCCGGTACATGCGCAAGATGCGGCATTGTGTTGTAGGACCGCGCTGAGCGCAGAGAAGGCTTCCAATCGCGCCTATAATATTTCCGGCGGGGAAATACTTACCTATCGGGAAATGGTCGGTCGTGTTTTTTCGGCAATCGGCAAGAAACCGCGCTTTGTAACTTTCCCGCTATGGCTCTTCCGCCTGGCAGTGTTTTTCTTGCGCCTATTGCCTCCTTTTAAGCATTGGTCGGCTGCTATGGCTGAAAGGATGAATTCGGATATTGTCTTCGATCATCAAGATGCAAGCCGAGACCTGGATTTTTCCCCGCGTCCTTTCAGTTGAGTGAAAACGATCTGCCCGGCTTCTACCGCAAAGCGGTATAAAAACGATCTTTTGGACAGGAAGGTGTTATATTGTTTGAATCATTTTACTTAGTTGTTTTTGCGCTGGTCATGGAATTTATCGACAGCGCGCTAGGCATGATGTATGGAACAGTGCTGTCGCCTCTCTTGATCTTGATGGGATATGATGTCAAAACGGTCGTACCCTCCATTTTGATTTCTCAAGCCATCGGAGGTTTTATCGCCTCCTGGCGGCATCATCGGCTGAAAAACGCTAATTTTCAATCCGGCACAACGGATTATCGTGTGTCAACAACCATTATTTGGTTTGGTGTTTTCGCCTGTCTAATTGGAGTTTTCATTTCGGTTTCGATATCACCAAAAATTCTTAATACGTATATTGCCGTGCTGGTTATTGTTATTGGTATAATGATATTATTAAACAAGTCATTAATTATGACAGCAAAAAAAATATACTTTCTCGGTTTTTTGAGTGCTTTCAACAAGGCATTGTCCGGAGGAGGGTTTGGACCCCTTGTTGCCGGCGGACAACTGGTTTTCAAAGACCGCAATGAAAAAGGCGCTATCGGCTCCACAGATTTTGCCGAAGCGCCCATTTGTTTGTTTAGTTTTTTTATCTGGGTTTTGTTAAAAGGTCTGCCGCCTTTGACATTAATGATGCCGTTGTGCGCAGGCGCGGTGGTGGGTGGTTTTTTTGGGCCAATGGCTTTGAGTAAAATTAAATCGAAAAAAGTATTAAAGATGAGCCTGGGTGTACTTGTATTGGTGGAAGGATTATGGGTTATCTACAAGGTTTGGATTCGATAATGGTTATACCCATCAGCATGGTTTTAATTGCCTATACTACCGGAGAAATCAGCTAGATGAGTTCCTTCACCTTATCTTATTTGAAACAACTGGAATCTGAATCCATTGATATTTTGCGCGAAGTTGCGGCAGAGTTTAAAAATCCGGTTATGCTTTATTCCGTCGGCAAGGATTCCAGCGTGATGGTACGGCTGGCGCAAAAAGCATTTTACCCCGGCAAATTCCCTTTTCCTCTGATGCATATCGATACCGGCTACAAGTTTCCGGAAATGTACCAATTCCGGGACGAATTCTGCCGGAAGATTGACGCCACTTTGATCGTGGAGAGAAATGAACACTGGATTGCCGAAGGCTGTCATCCGCTCAATATAGGCGTCGATAAATGCTGCGGTTTTTTAAAGACAGGCGCGCTTCTAGACGCCCTGCATAAACACGGCTTTGATGCTGCCGTCGGCGGCGCGAGAAGAGAAGAGGAAAAATCACGCGCCAAGGAAAGA
>Ga0154900_1019_pt1 | contig 55639 bp, 44 predicted proteins | sample Rifle2008BG19ft_FD_105872 | JGI IMG/M metagenome (GOLD analysis project Ga0154900, IMG submission 105872) | Deltaproteobacteria bacterium RBG_19FT_COMBO_43_11
TGATTATATTTATCGGCATTTTCTTTAATCTTGAAGTGCACCTTTGGATCGGCATGGTGTTGATTGCTGCTGCCCCGCCGGCAATCGCCATGATACCCTTGAGTAACTTATTTAAAGCGGACGCAACTTCATCAATTGCCGGGCTGGCGGGCGCTTATTTAGGAGCTCTGCTCATCGCGCCGTTAATTGTTTTGGGCTTCGTTAAAGATATTCCGCTAAACTACGTGGGCATCATTCTGCTTGTCTTCGAATTAATTTTTCTTCCTCTGGTCATATCGAGAATCATTGTGGAAAAAGATTGGGATAAAATAGTTGAACCATATGAAGGAATAATAATCGATATTTGCTTCTTTATTGTATTCTACGCTATAACGGCAAACAATAGAGACATCCTTGTTGATTGGTCATCCGATTTATCTTCTATTGCGATAATCGCGTTTACAATTATTTTTCTCGCCGCGCTCATTATCGTAAAAGTGGGCGGATTTTTCCATACCGCCGAAAATAAAATTACCTCTTTGCTTCTTTTAGGCACTATGAAAAATTACGCGCTGGCCGGAGGCATAGCCCTTATTATCTTTGATAGGCAAGCCGCGCTGCCCGCATTAATTTTCGCCGCAGTTAATTTTATTTACGTAAATTGGCTCAAATATAAAAACAGAAATGTCATCGCTACAAGCAAATAGCATCAAATCTCGAGGTGAGTATTTTATACTCTAAACCAACTCGCGCCACATAGTGCTTCATCTGCAATATATGGGTTTCATCATCCCGCCTACGTATGCCCTCGCACCACCTCGTGTGACCTTCAGGTTATTATGTGGTTAGGGTATGGCGGGATAAATTCGACTATCAAAGTTCAACGTGTGACCTTTAGGTTATACACTTCGTTTTTGAAATTTAAGTCTCATTTATTCCACTTGCGCTTCAAACTTCGCAGTGTTTGTTTTCTGAGCGAGTGTCATTGACAAAATGAAAAATTAACCTATACTTGTAATATAATCGAGAAAGGAGAATAAATATGGCTATAAATTTACCCAACTTGCCTTACGCTAAAGAGGCGTTGGCGCCTTATATAAGCGCCAATACTTTGGATTTCCACTATGGCAAACATCACAAAGCTTATGTGGATAACTTAAATAAGCTGATTGAAGGCACGGAACTGGCGGGAAAATCACTGGAAGAAATTATCAAAATTGCCGCTAAAGATTCGTCAAAAACCGGCATTTTCAACAATGCCGCCCAGGTTTGGAACCATTCTTTCTATTGGCAATGCCTCAAGAAAGGCGGAGGAAAAACACCTTCCGGTGCAATCGCCGCAAAAATCAATGCCGCCTGGGGAAGTTTTGACAAATTTGCCGAAGAGTTGAAAAACGCCGGCATGACTCAATTCGGCAGCGGCTGGTCCTGGCTGGTTTTGGATGGCGGACAATTAAAGATAACAAAAACAGCTAACGCCGATACGCCTATTGCTCACGGCCCCAAGCCGCTTTTAACCATTGATGTATGGGAACATGCTTATTATCTGGATTATCAAAACCGCAGGCCGGATTATCTTGCCGCTGTTATTCAAAATTTGATCAACTGGGATTTCGTTAACTCTAATCTCGGCTAATTTAAATGAAGGATAGCAATGAACGATGAAAAGGGGACTTGGTAAAAGTCCCCTTTTTTATTTTATTTAAACAGGAAGGGAGCGCTATTTTTTCTTATCAACTCTATCCTTTAACTCTTTCCCCACTTTAAAGAAGGGTAATTTTTTTGGTTCTACCTGGATTTTAGTGCCGGTTTTAGGATTTCTTCCCGTGTAGGCGCCATATTTTTTAACGACGAAACTGCCGAAGCCTCTAATTTCAATACGGCCGCCTTTTCTCAGCTCATCGGTAAAACCTTTAAAAACGAGATTAACAACGTCAATTGCTTTTTTTTCGGTTAAGTTGAGTTTATTACTCAAAGCTTCAATCAGATCTGATTTGTTCATAGCTCCTCCTAAAAACTGTTTACAAAAATTTATTGCCGGATGATGATATTGTGATTATTTCCACGTGTTTGATGTTATTATTTATTTTCCGGAGAATGTCAAGAAAATTTTACCTTCTTTAAGCAAGCGCCGAATTGAGCAAACTTGTTATTTCTTTTTTTGTTAAATTCCGCCAGGAACCTTCTTTAAGCGAACCCAGCGCAACAGTACCGATTGATTCGCGCACTAAACGACCTACCCTGCGGCCGGCGGCTTCAAAACCTCGCCTAATTATTCTATTTTTCCCCTCTTTGAGCGTTAGCCGCAACCAGCAACTTCTTTCATTGAATTTTTCTATCTGGATATTTTCCGGTTTGAAGATGCTGTCAGGCAATTTAATGCCTTTACTTAATTTTTTTAATTCTTCCTTAGATAGGCGTCCTTGAATTTTTACCCGGTAAACTTTTGGTATTTGAAAGCGGGGATGCTGGACTTTTTGTGCGAAATCACCGTCATTTGTTAAAAGTAAAAGCCCCGCGGAATCGTAATCAAGCCTCCCTACAGGGTAAACCCTTTCTGACACACCGGCCAGCAGATCCACCACAGTCGGTCTCTTCTGGGGATCGGAAAGAGTTGTTACATATCCGGCAGGTTTATTTAAAGCAATATAGAAATTATTTTTCTCGACAGAAATAACTTTTCCTTCAACCCTAATAACATCTTTCGCGGCGTCCGCTTTAGCTCCGAGTTCCTTTATAACGACGCCATTAACGCTCACCCGTCCGGCAATGATAAGTGTTTCCGCGTGGCGGCGCGAAGTAATGCCGGCGGCGGAGATAATTTTTTGTAAGCGTTCTTTCATCAACCGGGTAATTCTTCGCTGGTTTCGTTCGGTTCTTCGAGTATTATAATTTCGGCGGATTTGTCTGGTTTTTCAAGTATTTTCATTTCGCCGGGCTCGTTGAGCTCTTTGAGTTCGCGCAAAGTGGGCAGTTCCGAGAGATCTTTCAGGTTAAAGACTTCCAGAAATTTTTTCGTGGTTCCGTAAATGATTGGTTTGCCGGGTACATCCTTGCGCCCGATAATGCGCACAAGCTTCTTTTCCAAAAGGGTTTTGAGCGAATAGCCCACATCCACGCCGCGAATGCTTTCAATTTCCGATTTCACAATAGGCTGTCGATAAGCAACGATAGCCAGTGTTTCCATCGCTGCATGGGAGAAAGAAGCCGGTTTTGTCCCTTTTAATTTTTTTATCCAGGGCCCAAATTCGGGGCGTGTCCGGAATTGAAAACCGCCGGCAACCTCCTGCAGGCAAATTCCGCCGGCACGCTCATTATATTCCGCCATAAGATTATCAAGCGTTTCTTGAATTTGTGTTTTTTCCACTTCCGGAAGAACCAGGCATATTTTTTCCAAAACCACCGGCACTTCGGACGCTAAAATCAGGGCTTCAATTATTGCTTTGATATTTTCCATTTATGACTCCACAGCCGGAAATATCCGGATCACACCAAAAGCCGAAGTTTGATAGGCTTTAACCATTTTAAGTTTAATTAACTCCAACAAAGCCAAAAAAGTATAAATAATGCGCCAGCGCTCTTTTCCTTCTCCCAGCAACTCTTCAAAGGTCAGGTTTTTTTCGTTGGAAAGCCTTTCTAATATATCGTTGATTATATCAGTAACCGACATCTTTTCCAGGTCAATTTCCAACAGTTCTTTTCTGTCGATGCGGGAGACCAGGCGATGAAAAGCCTCGATAAGTTCAAAAATGCTTACCTCAATAAGGTCTTCTTCGCCCGGGGGCAGCTTTTCAATTTCTTCCGGCAAAAATGCGGCCCGGGTAAACACATCGCGCTCCAGAATCGGCCTTTGGGACAAATTGGCTGCCGCTTCTTTGAACGCCTGATACTCCAAAAGCTGCCGGACTAATTCGGCGCGGGGGTCTTCCTCTTCTTCTTCCGGCTCTTCCGGTTCCGGCAAAAGCATTCTTGATTTGATGTGAATAAGGGTTGCGGCCATGACCAGATACTCACCGGCCAAATCGAGATTGAGTGATTTAATCATTTTGAGATACTGAAGATACTGCTCTGTAATCAGCGCTACGGGAATATTATAGATATCAATTTCATTTTTTTTAATCAGGTATAAAAGCAGGTCAAGCGGACCTTCGAAAATATCAAGTTTGATGGCATAATCTGTTGTCTGTTCTTCGTTCATAAACATGCAGCCGAATCAGATTTTAACCGCATCGCGGACTTCATCCATTGTTTGCCGCGCTATTTTTGTCGCTTTTTTGTTGCCTTCCTCTATGACGGCTTGAATTTCATTCAGATGATTAATGTAATAATCAATGCGTTCATGAATCGGCCGCATCACTTCGGCAACACGCGAGGCGAGCATTTTTTTACAATCGGTGCAACCGATAACCGCCTTCCGGCATCCGGCATCGATTTCCTTAACCGCATCGGATAGCGAATATAATCCGTGAAAAGTGAAGACATTGCATATTTCAGGATTACCCGGATCGTTTTTTTTCACACGTTGAGGATCGGTAAACATGGCGGAAATCTTTTGCTGCAACTGCCTGCCGCGATCGCTGATATAGATGGAATTATCGTATGATTTGCTCATCTTTCTTCCGTCAATACCCAGGAGTTTGGGCACACCCGCCAATAAAGGTTCCGGAATAGGGAAAATTTCTTTGTAGAGGAAATTAAAACGGCGGGCGATTTCACGGGTAAGCTCCACATGGGGCAGCTGGTCGACTCCCACCGGGACGCCGTAAGCCTTATACATGATTATATCCGCCGCCTGCAACACCGGATAACCAAGAAAACCAAAAGTGGATAAATCCTTACTGGCCAGTTCGGCCTTCATTTCCTTATAGGTGGGATTGCGTTCCAGCCAGGCCAGCGGAGTAATCATCGAAAGCAGCAGAAACAACTCGGCATGTTCTTTTATCGCAGATTGCACAAAGAGAGTACTTTTCTGAGGATCAAGACCGGCGGCAAGCCAGTCAATCACCATACTGGTTATGTTATCCCCTATACCTTCCGGCGAACTATATTCACTGGTAAAGGCGTGCCAATCGGCAACAAAATAAAAGCAATCATATTTGCCGCTATTTTGCAATTCAATCCAATTCCCCAAGGCGCCATGTAAATTACCTAAATGCAGTTTCCCGGTAGGGCGCATCCCGCTAAGAATTCTTTTTAGTGCCAAGACAAAACTCCTTGCCGATTTATTTGTGAAACTCCAATTCCGAAAGCAAAGCGTATAACCTAAAGGTCACACGTCGGAATTGGCAAACTGAGCAATCCCGCCAAGCTCCGCTTGCGGGATAATTCGTCCTGCAAGTTTCAGTGCACTTTGTTTCTGAAACTTGGGTCTCATTATAAATGCAGTGAGGCCTCCGATTGATCATTATAATAATGCGGAGGCCTCAGTTGGATAATGACTTAATAATTTACTAATTTACTTTTTCCGCCAGTTCCTTACCGGCTTTGAACTTTACAACTTTCTTCGCGGGAATCTTGATGGTTGCGCCGGTTTGAGGATTCCTGCCTTCTCTGGCTTTTCTTTTTGATATGGAGAACGTTCCGAAACCCACCAGGCCGATCTTACCGCCCTTCTTAAGTTCTTTTGTTAACGCGTTAACGTAAGCATCCAGAGCCATTGCTGCTGCTGCTTTCGTAATATCCGCTTCTTTTGCCATGGCATCGACCAAATCTGCCTTTGTCATTCTTTAAATGCCCCCTTTCGTAAAATTAAATGTAATATGTTCTATAATCAACCGCCTTTGCGGCCTTAAATAAACTTAAAGCGCTTGAATCTTAATTAAAATAATGCCCGAACATCTAATTGCTTTTATTGCTCGTGATAAGAAATCGTACTAAAAACTCAGGGCAAGCCCTGAACCAAAAATGAATGACCGCCGCAAACGATCAATTTCGCCAAATCCTCTCTGGCTAAACGTTTAGAGAGGTGCTTTGTTCTCGAATGTGGGCTACGCGTAACACAAAAAAAATCAACAAGCAAGAAAAATATTATTTTTTTGCCAACAACTTTATACACGCAAATTTGCGTTTTTATGCGTCACGGATATGTTAAAAAATTTCGGCATAATCAGAGAAAAATCATATCTAAAAAATACTAAACAAAGCAAAACCTGACGAATAATCCGGAAATTAAAATAAACTGTAATTAAAAGTGTTCTAAATACCACAAGGGCACACTTCTGCCTCAAAAATAGCCACACTCTTTAAAAGACGATCATACATCTTTGACAAAAAAGATCCTTTATGTTAGTAAAACGCCGCAAAGGCACAGGCTGTTTATGAGATATTCCATTAAACAAATATTGAGCGGATGGTTTAGCCTTTCCCGGCCTCCCTTTCATACGGTAGGAATACTGCCTTTTATCTTGGGAACTGTGCTCGCCTGCAAATTTACAACCTCATTTAGCGCTATAATTTTTATTCTGGGCATCTTCGCGGTAATTCTTATCATGCTTTCCACATATCATGCTGGTGAATACTTCGACTATCAGGAAGATGAGCTATCGCATCGCTTTTATAAAAGCAACTTTTCCGGGGGCTCCGGCGTTATTCCAGCAGGAGGGCTCCCCCGTGCGGTTCCGTTTTGGACCAGCATTATTTCTTTCATTATCGCCGGATTCATCGGACTCACTTTACAGTTTTATTTCAAAACCGGTACCTACACGCTGCTCTTAGGCTGCCTGGGCGCTTTCCCCGGTTTCTTTTATTCCACCAAACCCATACGGCTTGTAAAGCGAGGCGTGGGAGAGGTCTTCATTGGTTTTTGTTACGGCTGGCTGCCTGTCGCTTCCGCCTATTACATTCAAACCGCAACTATTCATCCGATCATTCATTGGCTTTCCATCCCCATCGGCCTGACTATCTTTAACATCGTCTTGCTCAACGAATTCCCCGATTATGAAGCCGATAAGGCTGTCGGGAAAAGAAATCTACTCCAGCGCGCGGGCAAAAATATCGGCATGATTATTTATGTGACTTTTTCCTTGCTGGCTTCAGCGGTCATGCTGGCCTCGCCCCTGTGGGGCGTTCCCTTCAAAGTCCTATATTTTTATCTGCCCATCTTCATCATTTCTCTTTTCATCGTTTCGATGATGCTTCGCGACAAGCATGAAGACCGGAAAATTTTGGAAATTCTATGCGGTCTGAATATTGCCGTCAACCTGGGCACTTCCCTGGCTTTCATTCTGGCTTATATCTAATGAAAACCAAAAATAAAGTGAAAGAGCATTCTATAATCCCCCTTCTCTTTTGCTCTGGTAAACGTGCAGTGTTCTGCCCGTAATTGAAATTTTTAAAAAGAAGGGCATTGCCGGCTTTTACGCCGGCGTGATATATAATATCCATCTTAAATATTTATTAAAGAGAGGCAAGTTTATATGAGCGATGTAAATATGAATACGGATCAACTCAAAGAGTTGGTTCAAAATCCTAATGATGAATCTTTCGTTATGCTCAATCTTTTGAAATTCAAAAAAGAAGGGGGCCGGGAATCATACGCCCGCTATACTAAGGAGGCCAACCGGTTTGTGGAAGGCGTCGGCGCGAAGCTTCTTTTTTTGAGCCGGCCTAAGGAGCTCTTAAGCGGCACGGAAACCTGGGATGTCTTGATGCTGGTGCGCTATCCCTCGCGCCAAGCCTTCCTTTCGATGGCTAATGACTCTGAATACATCAAAATCCATAGCTTCCGCGAAGAGGCTCTCGAGCGCGCTGTCCTTTACGCCACCGACGAAATAACCCTGCGCGATATTCTGTCGAAAAAAAGTAATTAATTATAACAGAACTTTTCTACCTAAAAACTGGTTGAAAAACAATGCTGACACAGCTATAATTAATCATTGGCTTAATTTTAGAAAACTGTTTTCGTCCGTCATCAACTTTCGGGATAAAGTGGTGTTATTAATTTTGATGCAAAAAATTATCACCAATAAATTCATTAAAACCTCCATATATTTTATTGAGGTTTTTCATGCGTAAGAAAACGCTCATTATCCTACAATTATTTTTTTTGTTTTTTGTAACATCTGTGGTTTTAGGTTGTGGAACAACCGGATTTACTTCTAATAAAGAAGGGAAATCTCCGATGTTAAAACCGGAAAGCGCTTCCCCTCCCGCCGCATCAGGCAAAGGAGTTTCCATGCGCGTCTTGTGGACAGTTTCTCGCTATGTCATCACTCCTGATGCCCAATGGCAAAAAGAAGACGCGCAAAAGTTACTTTTTAAACCCCTGGACATCACCGCTACTTCCATTACCTTTAACGGCAAAACTTGCCGCGATGTCATTTTTAAAAAAGAAAAAGCAAACACAAAGGAATACCTGGCAAATATTTTTCACACTACCCCTCAGGCGCTGGGTATTGAAGAAGAAATTATTGAAGTAATAAAAACCAACTGCGACCTGCCCGGTTTTGACAGATATATGCGCCTGAAATACGGCCGTCTGGCCATTTGTATAAACGGCGTTTTCTTTTTCTTTGAGCCGGCGATGAACTACTGACGCTATTATGACTGCCTTAGGAGATAATTAATTAAAACAGAAATAAATAATAAGTTAATAAAATGAGGGGGCTGAAATGATTAATAAATTATTGAAAATTAGTTCCACAATCGTGGCGTTTGTTTTGTTATTTGCCTTGTCTTTTTCGGCGGCTTTGGCCGCTGAGTCTTTTGCTTTAAACCCTTTAAAGCCGCAGCTCTCCCGCGATGGAAAGAAAATGTACCACGGTATTCCTGCGGTAGTCTATCGGTTGGACCCTAATCCCTCACCTCAACGGATGCGCATTCCACCACCCTCTTTTTTGCGGGCACCAATCGAAAAAGCCTCCGCGGCTTTTGCCATTACCTATGTAGCCACTGGCGGCGAAGTTTTTGGTTATCCGTGCACCACCTTTCCGGAAGCAGCAAAAACGGCTTTTAATGCCGCCGCCGCCGTTTGGGCAGGCCTTCTGACTTCGCCTGTACCGATAACGATTAATGCTTGTTGGTCCAATGATCTACCGGCAGGTGTTTTAGGTGCATCCGGTGGGGGAACTATCTACCGCGATGAGTCAGGCCTGCCAGCAGCCAATACCTGGTATGGGGCATCGTTGGCGAATGCTTTGCACGGTTCAGATCTTGACCCCAGTGATTTTGACATGAACATTATATACAACAGCACTATGGACTGGTATTACGGAACGGATGGCAATCCGGGCGCAAGTCAAATTGATTTAGAGTCGGTCGTTCTGCATGAAATAGCGCACGGCCTCAATTTCAGCGGCTCCATGACCGTTTCTTCAGGCTCAGGCAGCTGGGGCTATGGTACAGGCTATCCCAATATTTACGATACTTTTATGTATGATGCAGAAACAGCGGGTAATCAGCTTATCGCTACGGGCGTCTATGCTAATCCCTCCATCCTGTTGGGCACTGCCCTGACCTCCGATAGTGTCTGGTTTGGTGGTCCATTGGCCGTAACGGCCAATGGCGGCAGAGTAAAAATGTGGACTCCCACAACATGGTATCCGGGATCCAGCTATTCGCATTTGGACTACGATACTTTTCATGGTACCGCAAACACTTTAATGGTGTATGCGATCTCGGACGGTGAATCTATCCATGATCCGGGTCCGGTTGCCCTGGCTATGTTCAAAGATATGGGATGGCCCGATAAATCTGCCACCACCGCTGATGTGGGCGTAACCATCACTGATTCGCCTGATCCGCTCGTTATCGGCACCGGCAATATTACCTACACAATTACTGTTACCAATAACGACCTGGTAAATACGGCCGCAGGCGTAATTATGACTGACAATTTGCCGGCAAGTGTTAACTTCGTTTCGGCGACGCCAGGCGCGGGTTCATGCACTGGGACGGGTACCATAGCTTGCAGCCTAGGCTCAATCGCCGCCACTACAAGTGTGTCCATCATAGTAGTTGTAACGCCTACTTCAGCTGCGGCAACGTTAAACAATACCGTCAGTATCTCCAGCACCTCAACCGATGGAACTTCTGGTAACGATAGCGCTACGGCCAGCACGACATTATCAAATCCGGTGCCGGTCATCAGCTCTTTGAGCCCCGCAAGCGCAACAGCAGGTAGTGCCGCGTTCACCCTGACAGTCAACGGCAGCAACTTTTCCGCTGATTCCGTGGTGCAATGGGGTGGCGCGAATCGCACGACCACCTTTATCTCCTTTACCCAGTTGACGGCAGCGATTTCCGCGGCAGATATAGCCACCGCCGGCACGGTCGCCGTAACTGTGGTAACTACACCCGCCGGCGGAACCTCTGCCTCTTCAGACTTCACGATTAACGCCCCATACGTTCCGCCTCCACCAAGCAGCGGCAATATGTGTTTTATCGCCACCGCGGCCTTCGGTTCGCCTCTGGAGAAGCATGTGCAAATACTGCGGGATTTTCGGGATAGCTATCTGCTTAATTTCAGCGCCGGCAAAGCGTTTGTTAAATTTTACTATGAAGTGAGTCCGCCGATTGCAAAGATTATCGCGCAAAGCCAAACGTTGCGCCTGCTAACGCGCGCAAGCCTCATGCCGGTAATTGGTGTTGCTTATTTAATTTTAAATTTCGGGCCGCTGAGCGCCTTGCTGATGCTGCTGGCAATGCTCGCGGCGTTGAGTGCGATTATCCGGATGACGCGAAGAAAATTGAATACCGCCCGTCAGAAGGCAGAAGCTTTTTTATAAAAAACGGGGCATCGAATGTTCCCGCCTGCCCCATCATAGCCTTACCCAGCGAGCTGCGGCCAGCGACGTCAAATTGGATATTGTTCCCAAAATACGGCGTTGTTCCGGGAGCAGGTTCTTAAACTCATATTTTATGCCGACTACGCCGATCGTCTCCTCCTGGGATTTGATCGGCAGGAAACAATAGGGGATACTCGGCAGAGTCTCGGTTCCGGCACCGGAAATTTCCCCGTGAGAAAATGACCAATGGGCAACGGCCATATCGTTTTGATTAATTTCCAAATCCGGGCTACTTCTTGACCATAGCTGCAGGTCGCCTGACTTTGCCCTGAACAGGACAAAACACGGAACGTTAATGACTTTCTGGACATACTTAATGGCAAGATTGCTTATATCATTAAGAATTGTTGTCTTGAGAAAAGTCAGCGTGCTCATTGTTTCCTGCGAAAAAGTAGCCAGTCCTTCCACCAACTGTTCGAAAGGGGGCAGGATCAAAAATTCCTTGCTCATCTCTTCGATCAGGACAACCCTCTCCAGTCTTAGTTGCAAGGCGATATTCTGTTTTTTTACAACCTTGACCAGTTGCCCGACAATAATCGCGGTAAAAAGGAAAACCAATAGGTTAATTATTTCTTTGGGGTCTTTCATGGTAAAACTGTATCTGGGTACGGTAAAGAAAAAATCATACGTTAAAAGACTAAAGATCGAAGTAAATATTGACGGCCATACACCAAACAACAATGCGCTGACAATTATTGCAATTAAATAAATATAAACCAACGAAGACGGATCAATAAAGTTCTGAAGAACAGCGTTAGCCAGAGTGATAATTGCAATCATGACCAGTGTCGCCAAGTAATTGGATAACTTAAATGCCGTTTGTTGAGGAGGAGGGCTCGGTTCTTTTTCTTTTCTCCCCATTGTCGGAGTAATGAGATGAAGTTCAAAATCACTAGAAGCATAAAGAAGACGGGAAACCGGTGATCTTTTAAAAAATTCAACAAGCGGCGAACGCAGCGGCTTACCGATTACAATCTGCGTAATATTATTTTCCCGGGCAAAACGAATAATTTCATCGGCAACATTGTCGCCGGAAAGCGTCATGATTTTTGCTCCCAGTTCTTCGGCAAGATTCAGTGCATCCGTTAAATAAACTTTTGCCTTGCCCGAAGGCTCCGTAAAACCACTGGGTAAAACATAGACTGCGTACCATTCCGCGTGCGCATCTTTAGCGATCGAGTAAGCTTTGCGTATCAACTGTTTAGCATAGGGACTGGCGGCAATGCAGACGACAAGTTTATCCGATGTTGGCCAGGGACCGGGAATCGCTTTTGCCCTCATATAATTGAGAAGCTCACTATCCATTTTGCGGGCTACCAGAGTCAACATGAGTTCGCGCAGGGCAAATAAATTGCCTCTTTGGAAAAAGTTATCTATGGCATGGAGAGCCTGCTTGGGGATATAAACTTTGCCCTCCTTTAACCTTTGCGTCAGCTCTTCCCAGGGAATGTCGATTACCTGGACCTCATCGGCGCGGTCAAAAAACGTGTCCGGCAATGTTTCCAGCATGCGGACACCGGTGATTTTTTCGACGGCGTCGTTCATGCTCTCAAAGTGCTGGATATTGACCGTGGTGTGAACATCAATTCCTTGTTCCAGCAGTTCTTCAATATCCTGATAACGCTTTGGATGGCGGCTGCCCTCGACATTAGTGTGGGCAAGTTCGTCCACCAGAATAACGGCGGGATGCCGCACAAGAACGGCATCCAGATCCATTTCTCCGATAGAGATACCCTTATAATCAATCATCTTTCGGGGTATAATTTCCAGGTCGGCAAGAAGTGCTTCCGTTTCGGCACGCTGATGTGTTTCGACAATGCCCACGACGACATCAAGGCCTCGTTTCTTCAACACATGAGCGTCATTGAGCATGGCATAAGTTTTACCGACACCCGGAGCGTAGCCGAGAAATATTTTTAACCTTCCCTTCCGGGCATCTTCTTTTTCGACTTCTTTCAAAAGGGCATCGGGATCAGGTCTTAATTTTTTTTCTTCCATACCGGTCGCCTTTTACCGATTAAATTGATTGCTATTGCGGCTTAAAGTTATCGAGCGCAATGTTCAGGTTCAGCACAGGCACCCTTTCTTTTCCCCAAATTCCCAAAAGAGGATGCTGTGTGTGTTGCTGAATCATTCTTTCAATATCCAGCAGCGTTATTTTTCTTTCGCGGGCAACGCGAGGAGCCTGAAGCAGCGCCGCATCCACGCTTATATGCGGATCAAGCCCGGAGGCCGAGGCTAAAACCAGATCGGCGGGAATCGGCGTATCCGCGGACAATTTATTTTCGCGACGAACCTGCTCAATGCGCGTCTGGACTTGCCCTAACAGCTTGGCGCTGGAGGGCGCCAGATTGCTGCCGCCGGAATTGCTCGCATCATAGGGAGGATCTGCGGCCGAAGGGCGGCCATGAAAGTATTTAGGGCCGGTGAAAAGCTGTCCTATCTGCTGCGCCCCGATAATTATATCGCCCCTTTTAATGACACCGGCGTTTGATTGCGCAAAGAAAGTCAGCTGGGATATTGCGGTAATGGTCAGCGGATAAATCAAACCGCAGATAAGAGATAATCCGGCAAATACCAAAAGAGAACGTTTCATTTGCAACATGTGATCCTCCTTTATAATACTTTCAATACGGACAAGAAAATGTCAATTAGTTTTATGCCAACGAAAGGCAAGACCAACCCGCCCAATCCGTAAATGGCGAGATTACGGCGCAGCAGCGCTGAAACACTGGAAAGATTGTAATGAACGCCGCGTAGCGCGAGCGGTATCAAGAGCGGAATGATGATTGCGTTAAAAATCACCGCCGAGAGCACCGCGCTCTCAGGACTGGTAAGACGCATGATATCGAGTATTCGCAGCTGAGGATACTCAAGAGCAAAGATTGCCGGAATGATCGCAAAATATTTGGCGACATCATTGGCGACGCTGAAAGTTGTCAACGCCCCACGGGTAATGAGAATTTGCTTGCCGATTTCGACCAAATCGAGAAGCTTGGTGGGGTTGGAATCGAGATCAACGATGTTTGCCGCTTCCCGGGCTGCCTGCGTGCCGGCGTTCATCGCCACCGCCACATCGGCTTGAGCCAAAGCCGGCGCATCGTTGGTTCCATCACCGATCATCGCCACCAGATGTCCCATCCCCTGATATTTGCGAATGAGTTCCAATTTTGTTACCGGTTTTGCCTGGGCAACGAAATCATTCACTCCGGCTTCGGCGGCAATGGTCGCCGCCGTTAACGGATTATCTCCGGTAATCATAATCGACTTAATCCCCATATGCCGCAGTTTGGCAATACGGGTGCTGATACCTTCTTTGAGAACATCTTTGAGCCGGATTACGCCGAGAATTTCCCCATCCTCGGCCACCAGAAGAGGCGTCGAACCCTCAGTCGAGATTTTTGTTACTATTTTTTCAACATCCTCTGCTTTTTGCAACCCTCTGGCCGCGACATAATCTTTGATCGCATCAAAAGCTCCTTTTCTTATCCGGTGGCCGTTCCAGTCAATACCGCTCATGCGCGTCTCCGCGCTAAAAGGGCAAAAATCAGCTCCTTCCGGGGCACGAATATCACTGCCGCGTATCCCCAGTTTTTCCTTAGCTAAAATAACAATACTTCTGCCTTCCGGCGTATCGTCGGCAAGCGATGACAAAAGCGCCGCTTTAATAAGGTCCGCTTCTTTATTCTTATCCAGAGGAATAAATTCCGTCGCCATTCTATTGCCCAGCGTTATCGTGCCGGTTTTATCCATAAGCACAACATCGACATCACCGGAGGCTTCCACGGCGCGGCCGCTCGTCGCTATGAAATTATATTGCAGCAATCTATCCATGCCCGCAATTCCAATTGCCGGCAATAATCCTCCTATTGTAGTGGGCATCAGACACACCAAAAGCGCAATCAGCGTAGCAAGGGCAACATTAATGCCCATGTAAGCGGCAAAATATTTTAAGGTCACAACAACAACAATGAACAGGACCGTGAGCGCAATCAGGAATACATTCAGCGCTTTTTCGTTGGGCGTCTTCTGTCTCTTCGCGCCCTCGACCATGCCGATCATCTGATCAAGAAAACTCTCACCGGGATTGGCGGTAATGCGAACTTTTATATTCCCCGAGAGTACTCGCGTTCCTCCGGTCACGCCGCTGCGGTCGCCGCCGCATTCTCTGATGACCGGTGCCGATTCTCCGGTTATGGCCGATTCATCAATCAGCGCGGTCCCCACGGCGACCTCACCGTCTCCGGGGATAGTGTCGCCTTCTGTAAGAAGAATCATGTCCCCTTTTTTCAACTGCAAAGCGGATATTGTTTCTGTGTCTCCATTATCCAATAATCGTTTGGCTACAGCCTCGGAACGGTTCTTTTTGAGAGAATCGGCTTGGGCCCGTCCCTGGCCTTCGGCGAGGGCTTCGGCAAAATTGGCAAATATTACAGTAAACCACAACCACAGGGTAATCTGTAAATCAAAGACAATGCTTCTGCCGGTAAATATATCATGTACAACTATAAACGAAGTTACGATGGTGACCATCTCGACAATGAACATCACCGGACTTTGAAGCATTCTCACCGGATTTAGTTTCGTGAGCGAATCTTTCAGCGCAGGTATTATAAACTTCCATTGCCAGATATTGATTTTTTTTGATTTCATTTTCATTTACCTCAAAACGTTTTGCCGATCGCCAGGAGCAGATGTTCCAGAAACGGGCCCAGAGTGAATACCGGGAAAAATGTCAGCGCTCCGACAACAATGACTACGCTGACCAGCATGACAATAAAAAGGACGCTGGTCGTGGGAAAAGTCGCCACACTTACCGGAACTGTTTTTTTACCGGCAAGAGCGCCCGCAATCGCCAAAGCTGGAATGATTGTGGAAAACCTGCCGACCAGCATGGCCAGAGCAGTAGTAAGATTGTAGAAAATTGTGTTGGCATTTAGTCCGGCAAAGGCAGAGCCGTTATTGCCGGAGGCCGAGGCAAAAGCATAAATAATTTCGGATAATCCATGCGGCCCGCCATTGCCAAGGCTCACAAGTCCGGCCGCCGTAGAGATTGCGAGACTTGATAAGACGAGCAATAAAATCGCCGGAGAAATAATAATCACTACAGCCATAATCATTTCAAAGAGCTCCAGCTTTTTGCCCATGAATTCCGGAGTCCGTCCGATCATCAATCCGGCCAGAAACATCGTGAGAATGGCGTAAGCGAGCATTCCGATGAGACCGGTGCCAACGCCTCCGAAGATGACTTCACCGATGGCCATATTAAATAGGAGAACCATCCCGCTGAGCGGCATTAAACTATCATGCATGTTGTTGACAGCTCCGCAGGAGGTAACGGTTGTGGACTGGGCAAATAAAACAGAATGAATAATTCCGAATCTAGTTTCCTTACCCTCCATATTCATTCCACTTGCTACTCCTGCTTTTTCCAGCAAAGGATTCCCCCGCGTTTCCGCCCAGGTAAAAATACCTAATCCGGCAAGATAGAGAATCATCATCGCAGCGAATATCGCCAAGCCCTGACGGCGGTTCTTCAACATCGCACCCAGGGTAAAAGGCAGAGCTGCGGCGATCAGCAGAAGCCCCAGCACTTCTAAAAAATCTGTCAGTGGTGTCGGGTTTTCAAAAGGATGAGCGGAATTGGCGTTAAAGAATCCTCCTCCATTGGTGCCGATCTGTTTGATCGCTACCTGCGAGGCAACGGGACCCACGGCAATGATTTGATGGCCTCCCTCCAAAGTCTTGGCCGTAATGGAAGGACTCAAGGTTTGAACAACGCCTTGCGAAACTAAAATTAAAGACAAGATCATGACTAACGGCAACAAAATATATAAGACACAACGGTGCAAATCAACCCAGAAGTTCCCGATAGCCGCCGATGATTTACGGATAAAGCCGCGAATGACCGCGATGACCGCAACAATGCCTATGGCTGCGGAAGCAAAGTTCTGCACGGTCATGCCTAACATCTGAGTCAGATAACTCATCGTCTGCTCGCCACTGTAGGCCTGCCAGTTTGTATTGGTGCCAAAAGAGATAGCGGTATTGAGCGCCGTGTCCCATCGCACAGCGCCGAATTTCTGCGGATTGAACGGAAGTATCCCCTGAATAAGCTGTAGAAAGAATAACGCCGCTATGCCGATAACATTGAAAATTACCAAAGAGAAGGCGTAAGTTTTCCAGGACATCTCTTCGCCGGCATCTATACCGAACAGCCTATAAAGAAGTTTTTCCATAGGAGCAACAATAGGCGTGAGAAAGGTTCGCCCACCGTTGAACACCCGAGCCATATATTCTCCCAAAGGGAAAGCCAATATAGTTAAGATTAACGGAAATAACGTAATGCATAACCAGTCATTCGTTGTCATTTAAACCTCCTTTTATCTTTCCCCATTTTCCAACGCGGCAAAAAATAACGAAATGACACGGCCGCTCAAGCCCACAAGTGCCCTATATAAAAATTAAAATGATTATAAAGAATTGGATAAGAAAGGCAATCAATAAAAATCATCCTCCCATACGCCGACAAGGTTAGCTGACGGGCTCGGACAGGGAAGTGTCCTATTCTTTATCAATCAAGAAATGCGCCCCTGACTGCTCGGGTCCCCCGTATCCATTTAGCAACGGACTTAGGCATAAAATATCGCGGCTCTGCTAACGCCTTTTATCAGGGCTGTCAAGGACTATTTTTTCACTTTATTTCTCTTCGGCGCCGTATTTAGCGCCTCGATAAGAACGGAATAATCATACTTAAGATACATATTCTAATTTCATAATTTCTTTGGCCAAAAACTATTGCCATACAAAGCAGAGTACCATCACTTTTTTATCAGTAAATACAGTTCGCCTTTTTCTTTGAGACTGCCGGCAGTAGCCTGCGCTTCCGGTCCGAAGCCGCAGAATAAATCCACCCGGGCGGGGCCTTTGATGGCCGAGCCTTTATCCTGACTCAACACAAAACGCGAAAAGTTAACTCTCTTCTTAATATTTCCCCGCTCGTCAAATACCGGTTTGCGCAAACGGATAAAAGCCAATGCCCCTTCCGGGAAAAAATCCGGATCGGTGGCAATAGATCTGTCCGGAGTTACCGGCTCGCCTAAAGATCCTACCGGATCCGCATCTACAAAGCGAAAAAATATATACCTTTCATTATGGCTCAGAATCTCGTAGAGCTCCTGTTCGCTCTTTCCTTTTAAAAATATTTTAAAATTGCGATACGATGCGTCGCGGCCGCCAATCCTTCCGCGATCCAGCATAATTCTGGTTACGGAGCTAAACGGCCGACCGTTATTCTGCGCGTAACTGACCGTTAATAGCGTTCCATCTTCGAGTTTTATTTTTCCGGAACCCTGAATATGCAGGGAAAATAATTCCACGGGATCATCAACCCAGATAAGCTCCAAATTCCGGCCCAGCAAAACTCCCCCCACATCAATTTCTTCGCGGCTATAATAAGGGACAAATTCGCCGTTTTTGACCCGGCCAATTGTATTTTCACTTGCTGATGAATTTTTTATTATCAAATCAGGTGGCGGCTTATAAAGCGGATACTTGTATCTTTCGGTGCGAATGAGCGAACCGGTAAGCAAAGGTTCATAGTAGCCGGTAAACAGCGCTTTTCTGTCCGCGTCCGCGCCTGCCGCCATATAGATATCAAAGTCGACGGTTATTCTTTTTTTTAAATCTTCAGGGCTCCCGCCCTGACGTAAAACCTCATTAAACGCGATGATCGTTTCTTTAAGTTTGCCCGCGTCGATTAATCTATCCGCAATACGGTAAATTTTGTCTCTTCCGGAATTCTCATAATAATTAATACTGCGCTCAATCGCCAGCTCCAGTGAGGCTAGGTCGAGATCATCGGCAAAATTCATATCCTCGGCGGCAACAAGAAAAAAAGGCGCCATTGGTTTTGCCGGCGGTGGCGACGGAACCGGCGGCAGGACCCGCATGCACCCCGCAAGACAGACAACAATTATTAACGGGATAATTCTTCGCCGGTATTTCATAGTTCCATGATCATCGCTACTTCATCGCAGTAATCCGGATATTTGGAACAGCGGAAGCAATCCGACCAAATCTTCTCCGGCAAAGTGGCGCGGTCAACTTCTTGAAATCCCAGCTTGCCGAACAAATCACGCTTATAGGTAAGAGTAAATATTTTAAAAAGTCCCAGCGTAATGGCCTCGGAAATACAAGCTTCTACCAGTTCCTTGCCGATGCCTTTTCCGCGGTAATTTTCATCCACATAAAGCGAACGGATTTCCGCGAGATTTTCCCAGATGATATTCATCGCACAAACACCGGACACCGCCGATTCATCTTCATCATAGTAAACAAAAAAATCCCGCAAAGAACCATAAATATCCATTAAAGAGCGCGAAAGCATTTCGCCCTTTGCCGCTGATGAATTTATCAACCGGTGAATAGTTTTCACATCATCAATGCGCGCTTTTCTCAGCATTTTCCATCCCGGCTATTGCCCGCACCCGATGCTTTGGAACCTTTCATCATCTCGCGGGCATGTTCACGTGTTGTTTCGGTTACGTCAACGCCGCCGAGCATGCGGCTGATTTCCTCAATTTTTTGTTTATCATCCAGCTTCCCCACAGATGTGGTCGTTCTGCCTTTTGTGACTTTTTTGGAAACATATAAGTGCTCTTCACCGTAGCAGGCAATTTGAGGCAAATGAGTGATGCAGATAACCTGGTGATTGGCGGAAACTTCCTTTAATTTCCGGCCGACAATTTCTGCTGTCGCTCCGCCGATGCCGTTATCCACTTCATCAAAAATAATCGTAGCTACTGAACCTGTGCGTGACAAAACATTTTTAAGCGCTAAAACGATGCGTGATAATTCGCCGCCGGAAGCAATCTTGTTCAGCGGTTTTGGTTCTTCACCGGCATTAGCTGTCAGATAAAATTCTATCTCATCACTGCCTTTCGGTCCAAAATATTCAGCATTCTTATCAGCGGCACATTTCTTAAATTTAGCCTCAAAAGAAGCATGCGGCATATTCAACTCATGTATTTCTTTTTCTACGGCGTGTTTCAGTTTAACTGCCGCCTGATTTCTTTGTCCCGAAAGATTGAGCGCTTTTTGCCGCAAATCACTTTTGGCGCCCGTTTCTTGCCGGGAGAGTTCTTCAAGTTCTTCTTCCACGGAAAAAACCTGCTGTAACGCTTCTTCTATTTCCAGCTTCTTGTGCAAAACGCTTTCCAGAGAGCCTCCGTGCTTGCGTTTGAGCCTTCCGAGCATTTCAAGCCGCTCATCAATCATGGCCAGCCTTTCGGGATCGAAAAAAAGACTTTTGCCGTAATCGCGCAAAGTCAGCGCTGCTTCCTGCAAAGTAATAAAACTGCTCTCTATCTCCGTCTCGGCAAGTTTTAAACCTTCATCAATATTTCTAATTTCTTTTACCTGGTTCTGAACTTCTTTCAGTTTGACGACGGCGGAATCCTTTTCGCCATAGAGTAAATCATAAGCGCGGTTGGCGTAATCCATAAGCTTTTGCGCGTTGACAAGAACTTTTTTTTCATCGGCAAGATGCGTGTCTTCCGCAGACTGCGGATTAATATCCGAAATTTCCTTGAGCAGAAATTTGAACATCTCAGTTTTCTCTTCACGGCTGCGGCGCAAATTTTCCAGTTTTTCTATTTGTTCCCTTATTTGCATATACCGGTTATAAGCCAGTAAATATTCGGCGCGGAGGTCAAGGCAGCCTCCGAATTCATCGAGGATGTCGATATGATTATCGGCATTGAGAATTACCTGATGTTCGTGCTGACCGCAAATATTAATAAGCGATTCGCTGATCGCCGCGAGATTCGCCAGCGTCGCCATCTGCCCGTTGATGAGAGCTTTGTTTTTTCCGGTACGTGAAATTATCCGGCGAATAACCATTTCTTCCGATGCATTAAAACCCATAGACGCGATTTTTTCCTGCAACTGTTTATTGGCGCTTATATCAAAGAGTGCTTCCACCTCTGCCGCGTCCGCTTGTGTGCGAATCATGTCCGCCGTCGCTCTATCGCCTAAAAGCAGGCTTACCGCACCTATAATTATCGACTTTCCCGCGCCGGTTTCGCCGGAGATGATATTCAGTCCTTCACCAAAGGAAACCTGGAGTTCGTCAATGATGGCGAAGTTTTTAATGCTCAGGTCATTAAGCATCTTTCTTTTTCCCTGTTTGCGAAGGTAAGCCGCCCCAGCCTAATTTGGAACGCAATATTTCCCAGTAACTGCGGTGCGGTGAAAGAACCAACTTTGTAACAAATTTCGATTTCTTTATTGTTACGACGTCACCGGAGCTGAGGCTGTAAGATTCCTGTCCATCCAGTGTCAATGTGGCGCCCCTTTCCTTGGACCAGAGAGTTATTTCTAAATTAGCATCTTCGGGAAAAATTATCGGGCGATTAGTCAGAGTATGCGGACAAATGGGATTAATAATAATTAAATCTTTTTCGGGAAAAACGATGGGTCCGCCTGCGGAAAGCGAATAGGCCGTAGAGCCTGTTGGCGTGGAAATAATCAGACCGTCTCCTTTATAAGTTGTAAGATATTCAGCATCAACTGCCGTTTCCAGCTCAATCATTCGGGACAGGTTGCCGCGATTGATAACAACATCATTTAAAACATGTCCAACATTAGTAATATTTTTGCCGTGCTTTATAGCCACAGACAGCATCATTCTTTTTTCCACTTCAAATTTGTCGCGAAGGATTAATTCCAGCGTGGAGTGCATTTCATTTAAATTAACTTCGGTCAGGTAACCGAAGCTGCCCATATTTATACCGAGAATGGGAACGTTATGTCTGGCGACATGCCGGGCGGCGCGAAGCATTGTTCCATCACCGCCTAAAACAACGAGTAATTGCGATTTTCGCGCCAGCTCATCCCATTTTAGACCGTTTTCGAGACCCATTTTACCGGCAATTTCCGCATTCAGAAAAACTTCCACGCCTTTTTCCTCCAGCCACTCTTTTAGTGATTTGGCGTGCTGAGCTATTTTTGCCTTTTCAATATTGGCAACCATGCCGATTTTCTGAATTTTCATGGATTTAACCCTCGAAATATGTGCTCACTAACACAAAAAAAAGCCTCTGTCTATGGATAAATATTTAGAGGGCATACACTGAAAATGATTGGATTTCCAGAGTAATTCCGGAATATAAATCCTTGACATGTTCAAGGCGTTTAATATAGGGTTCCGGCCTACGAGGTGCTGATTATGGGATTACTCAAAGGTGGATTTTCTTTTGCGCGCTTTCATATGGATGGTAAGTTACCACAGGATTTTTTGAATTTTATCAACAAACAAATTAAAGCCAATTCTTACCGGGAAACGCAAAAATCAACTCAAGAAAAACAGATGGGCTGGGTTTCTCTTACCGATGTGCTTGATGCCGATTTTGAACAGGCCAACTACGTGCTTGCCGATTACCTTGTTTTTTGCCTGCGCATCGACCGGAAGCTGATTTCGCCCAAACTGTTGAAATTAAAATTGATGGAAGAAGAAAAACGATATTTGGCCGAAAGCGGTAAAAACAGAATCAACAAACAAATTGCCGTAGGCATCAAGGAGAAAGTTTCGTTGGAACTAATACAGAGGCAAGATGCCGTGCCTTCTTTTTATGATATTTGCTGGTCGCTCAAACATAACACTATTTATTTTTCTTCGCTTGCCGATAAGGTTGCGGATGATTTTGTGGAATTGTTTAAAAAAACTTTTTTGCTGAACCTCCGGCGATTATTGCCGCAAGAAAATCTTGCCCCGGCAAAAAATAATGAATCCGCAGAAGGCGTTTCTCTCATCGGCCGCGAATTTTTAACCTGGCTCTGGTTCAAATCGGAGGAACGAAACGGCAGGATCACGCTAAACAGCGGTGACGAAGTGGAACTTCATCTCCTGAAAAGAATAGCTCTGGAGGCGGGCGAGGGCGAATACGCGCAAGGTGTTGTCTGCTCCGGAATTCACGCCGAGCTCAAAGAAGGAAAGGAAGCAATCCGTCAGGGGAAAAAAGTTAAAGAAGCGGGGATCAAGCTTACTTATAATCAAAATGAATGGGAATTTATATTCAAAGCGGATACTTTTGACTTCCAATCTTTGAAATTGCCCGTGACAGATATGCCGGAAGCTCCGGAAGACCCGGCGGGCAAACTGCTGGAGAGAATTTATCTCATGGAAAACGCCGCAAAAATAATGGATAATCTGTTCGCGTCTTTTTTATCTATCCGCCGGTCTCCCCCATGGGAAGAAGAGCTCAAGCGTCTGGCCAAATGGCTGGAACATTAGATAAACAAGTATATGCTTAGAGATACAGATACGGTTGCATCATTTTTTCCAGCGATTTTCTTTGATCTTCAAAATCCTTTTCAGCTTTTAAGGGCGGCAGTTTAATCTTGGGATAAAAAATTATGGTGACGTGCGCGAAAGGCTTAGGAATCATAAATCTATCCCAGCTCTTCAGATACCATGCTCGATCGGCCCTCATGCCGAAAGGAACAATAGCGGCATCAGCGCCGTGAGCAATAGTGATGGCGCCGTCCTTAACAATGCCGGCCGGCCCTCTTGGCCCATCTAAGACATGCGCCGCCAGCCGGTACTGTTTCATTCTGGATATTATTTCTTTTAAGGCACCGCCTCCTCCGCGGGAAGAAGAACCCCTTACGGAAAAACATCCGGATGTTTCAACAATACGGGTGGCAATATCGCCGTCAAGACTTTTAGAAATCATGACACCGAGTTGATATTTTTTGTATCGGGGAAGAAGCCAAACAGCCATAAATAAATGTTGATGCCATAAGCAAAGCAGCACTTTTCCACCCTGCTCCAGATAATCGAGCCATTGGGATTCGTTTTCTATTTTGAGACGAAACATCGCCGAGTACAGCCTCATTGCCCAATAAAGAACAACTCCGGCAATTTTCGTCTGAGCTAATTTGCGCACTTCTTTTAACATTACCGCATCCTCATAATTGATTTTATGACCGGTAAAAACACATATGAGCAAGGCATACAGAATAAATATTTTTAAAATAAATAGTGTCAACTCCCGACGTGTGCCCTCGCGTGACCTTCAGGTAATTAGGGTACTAGGTTATACGCTCACGCTATCGGGATTAATTCGGCTAACGCTTCAAACTTCACTACGTTCGTTTTCAGCGAGTCTCATTAATAATCATGAATAGAGATTCAAGGCAAGAATAAATTTTGCCTTGATTATCGGTATGTGATTGTTTGGATAGTTTAACCGCTGATAGATTTGTTAGAAAAACATTTAAAGGCAGTCCCACCAATAAAAGCGGTTTGGTATTAATTTTTTGCGGTTTTACTTTTTTCCTGCTTGGCCTTATTAATCTTATCTTGCTCGGCCTTTTTTAACCTTTCTTCTTCGGCAATTTTCGTTTTAGTTTCATCGATGAAATATTCAACCTTATAATCAAGGCCGACATTTGCGTAATTACGTGCTATCGCCTCAAAACGCGCCAGCGCCGCCTGATATTTTTTCTGCTTAAAATAAAACTGGCCCACATAAAATTCCTGTTCCGCCAGTTTTTGTTTGCATTCCCGAAGTAATTTCTCAGCCATAGTGGAAAATTTACTCTGCGGATAACGGGTTATCAGTTTTTCGAATTCTCTTCTTGCTTTAACTGTCGAAGTTTGATCGCGATCAATCGCTTCTATTTGATTGTAATGGCACATTCCCATCTGGTAAATGGCGTAAGGAACGTTTTCATTAGTGGGATGAAAAACGATAAAGTCATTATATTCACCTTCCGCTTCCACGTAATCCTTGTCGCTATAATAGGAATCGGCTATTCCTATTCTCGCTAAAATAGTCAGCTCATGCAAAGGATATTCTTCTTTGAGCCGCAAAAAATATCCCCGCGCTTTTTTATAATTGTTGTCCTGATATTCAGTCGCCCCGCGCGCGTAAAGCCCCTCCGGCGTATTTCTGCTCATCTCTTTCTTATTAAATAAGCTAAATAAAGAAAAAGAACAACCGCTTAGGAAAAACAGCAGCACTAATGCCGTTATAATTATTCTAATCCTGGAAACTTCACGAAATATTTTTATATACATTATGTCCCTTTTTGAAGTAAGTGCTTGATTTACAATACTTTCTTTACAAACGCCTCCAGCTTTTCTTTGGGAACAAGACCAACAAGCGTATCGGCAACTTTGCCGCCTTTAAAGAGAATAAGAGTCGGTATACTGCGCACGCCAAAATTAACCGCTGTTTTCTGATTTTCGTCAATGTTTAATTTCATGACTTTAACGCTGTCTTTTAACTGGCCGGCCAGTTCTTCCACAATAGGACCAATGGCTTTGCATGGTCCGCACCAGGGCGCCCAGAAATCGATGAGCACCGGTTTGGCGCTTTTTAGAACTTCGTCTTCGAAGTTATTATCCGTGGCGATGCCCAAAAATTCACTGCTCATCAGTCACAACCTCCTTACCTATTATCGCACGCCTATATGTCATAACACAACATCAAAAGTCAAATGCTATTTGGCCAAGGAAAGGATAGAGCAATTCTTTGACTAGGTGACGTTAATTTGCTATGTGTACAGCAATTAAAGGGGGTTATATGAGTCTCATCGGCGTCATTTCCACGACATTGGTCATGGAAAGAAGCGATCTTTTGAAAAAAGGCCGGGCCAGAACGATGCACAATGAATTCGGCCAGGCTTCTGTTTATCTAGCGGATGGAATCGCCTTAATTCTACGCCACGGCGATAACCCGGATCACCACATTTTACCGCACCTTATCAATCATCGCGCCAATCTAAAGGCGCTAAAGGACATAGGCGTCACCGAGATAGTCGGCATCAACTCCACCGGCTCATTAAAGAAAGATCTATCCCCGGGAATGATTGTTGTCCCCGATGATTTTATAACGCTTACCGCCACGCCTACTATTTATCAGGACAGCACCGTGCACATAACGCCCCTGTTAAACGAAACGGTGCGGCAGAAACTCATCGCGGCGGCGCTGAACTGCAATTTACAAATCGTTAAAAAAGGTACTTACTGGCAGACGCAGGGTCCCCGGCTGGAGACAAAAGCCGAAATTAAAATGATGGCAAATTTTGCCGATATTGTCGGCATGACTATGGCAAATGAAGCAGTAATTGCTCTGGAATTTGATTTGCCTTACGCGTCTGCCTGTTCCATTGATAATTTCGGAAATGGCTTGCTGGATGAACCTTTAAGTATGGAAGAGATACTCACCGGCATTAGCAAAAACGCCGATTTAATGATTAAACTTTTGGACAGCTATATGGAAATATCACCTTGAGCTTAATTCAATCAAGAGATCACATCATTGAATGGTTTTAATCAATAATTTGTCAACTCTTTTTCCATCCATGTCGATGACTTCAAACCAATAACCACCTGCATAAAACTTATCGCCTGTTTTGGGAATCCGGTTAAGTTTATACATCGCCACCCCGCCAATCGTATTGACGTCGGGCCTTTCTTCCTCAGGGTCAAAAAGGGAAGGGACTTTTAACAAGTCCTCTACATCTTCGATCATTTTTGAACCATCAATAAGATACGAACCGTCTTCGCGTTGAAACACATCCGGCGCATCGCTATCATTTAGAGCAGGCAAATCACCCATAATATTTTCAGTTAGATCGTGAATGGTAATAATGCCCTCCATGGACCCGTATTCGTTGATGACAATACCGAAATGCTTTTTTGTTTTTCGAAACATCTCCAACACTTTCGGGGCCAATGCCTGTTCCGGAATATAAAGGGGTTCAAACAAAATCTCTTCTAAGCGCAATGTTTGATGCTTTATGTAGTAGGCCAGTATATCTTTGACGTTCACTACACCCTTGATATTATCGATATGATCTTCGCATACCGGTAAGCGGGAGTAAGATGAACGCAGCGCTGCAGACAGTATTTCATCGCTCGCTTGATGAATGTCTATCCATGTGACATCAACTCTCGGTATCATAAGCGCGTTGGCACGCTTATCACCAAAACGAATAACCTCATTGATAATGTCTGATTCTTCTTTTTCAAAGACACCATGTTCAGATCCTTTTTTCAAGAGAATGCGCAATTCTTCATCCGTAATCGGGTCTTCGCCTTTTTTTTCAATATTGAACAACTTCAGTATGAGTTTGGTAGAAATACTTAAAAACCAGACCACAGGATAAGTCGCAGAGCCAAAAATTTTCATTGGCGGAGAAAGAAAGGTTGCGATTGCTTCCGCATTGTTAAGGGCAATGGTCTTCGGCACAAGCTCACCGATGATTAGCGACAGGTAAGTAATGATACCCACTACGATCACGACAGCCAGCGTATAGGCATACGGAGCCAGCGGAGAAATACCTTTAAAAAGAGCGGCAACGTCTTCCGAAAGAACCAAGCCGCCATAGGCGCCCGACACTATGCCGATGAGTGTAATACCCACCTGAATAGCGGAAAGAATTTTCTCCGGTTCTTCCAGAAGCTTAAGTGCCGTTGATGCACCTTTGCGTCCGGATTTGGCTTTTCCTTCCAAACTAGATTTACGTACGGAGACCAAAGCAATTTCATACATGGCAAAAATGCCATTAAGCAGAATTAGTATGACAATAATGAATATTTCCATAATGATTTATTCTCTCATTCTTTCTTAAATTGATCGTCGCATACAAACGATCACCTCATCATTACAGTATACACTTTATGTATTTATCCCTTAGAAAAAATCAAAAAGCGCCCAGCTGACACGGCTTAATCTTTATCTGCAGAACTTCGCAGGCGGCGCATACCTTCATGCGGGGAATATTTAATTTTTCGGCAATTTTCCAGGCGGCGGCGCAGGGAAGTCTTCCGTCTTTCAGGGCTGGTGTAATATTTTCTTTCAATTCCGGTGTAACTTCTTTTGCGGGTTGAACGATTTTGCTTGCTTTGCCGTAACCGAAAAGCCCTAATTGACACTCAATAATATTGATATTTAAAATATCAATGGCTTTGCCGATTTCACCGATCGCCACCCCTTTTTTCCTGGCAATTTCCTCCGCTTTCTTGCAAGTGATATTATTATCTTTTGCCTGCCCGATAATTTCCTGTTTTAAATCATTATCTATTTTAGATTCCTTAGGATGTTTCTTAAAATATTTTCCTTTGTCCAAATGTGTCATAATCTTTTTCCTCCACTTTTAAAAATTGTTTGCTTATACCATTTCTAAATCAAAGATGATATCGAGGCGGCTAGGCGGAGGCAATGAGGCGTATTGTGTTGTGTACATACGTTGAGGAAGCTGACAACGACGCCAACAAAGATAGCGCTTTGATTTAGAATCGGTATTACATAGCGGAAAGAGTTTTGGTATCCAGCGTTTTAAAACCTTTTTGTTCCAAAAGCTTTTCCGTCTTTTGCATCTGATCAACATCAACCACAAACACCGCATTTTTTGAACCCTCTAGCACAAAGCCATAGGCGTTGTTAACATTGATGCCTTCCTGATGAAGCAATTGGGTAAGGCTATCCAGGCCTCCAGGCTTATCCGGAATCAAAATGGCTAAAACTTCTCGTAAGTGCACAGTCATTCCTGCTTTGGATAGCGCCGCTTCGGCGCGCTTGGGATCGTCAACAATCAGATTGACCACGCCGAAGGTATCCGCTGTTGCTATCGTCGTTGCCCGGATATTGATTTTTTCTTTAGCTAAAACTTGGGTTACCTGAGCCAGTTTTCCCGGCTTATTTTCCGCGAAAATGGAAAGCTGATAAGCAATCATAATTTCTCTCCTTATCTTTAATCAAACATCTTCACAAACTTGATCACCAAAGCAAAAATTAACCAAACAATCGTTTTTTAGGATGACACCGTAAAAAGACCCAGAGGCAAGGTGCGCGAGTATCGAGAAGTGAGGCCTACTTTTGCGTAGGTCGCAACGACTCGAGATGAAGCGCAACGCAGCATATGGACTTTTTCCGGTGTCATCAGCCTAGTCTTTGCGGTTATCTACCACCCTCACCGCCTTTCCCTCTCCTTTTGGAATACTGTCCGGCTCGACCAGATCAACTTTCGGCGTAATTAAAATTTCGCTTTTCAGTCCTTCGACAATTTTCTTTCTTAACGCATCCAGCTGCTTCATGTCGCCGGAAAAGTATTTTCTATCAACTTCTACTTTAACTGTCATTAAATCATTGAATCCTTCACGGTCTAAAACAATTAAAAAGTTAGTGCCCACGCCCTCTATCTCCATCAGCTTCCTTTCCACCTGCATGGGGTAGATGTTGACTCCTTTGAGAATTAGCATATCGTCCGTTCTTCCCTTGATACGTTCGATCCGGCGATGGGTGCGGCCGCAGACGCAGGGCTCCGGAATGATTTTCGTTAAATCTTTAGTGCGGTAACGAATAAGCGGCATGCCTTCTCTTTGCAGTGTGGTCATGACCAGTTCGCCTTCTTCGCCATCGGCAACGGGTTGTAATGTTTTCGGGTTAATGATTTCCACCAGAAAACTATCTTCCCAGATATGCATACCATTTTGGTAAGGGCATTCAAAGGCCACCCCCGGCCCGTTCATTTCGGATAATCCATAGGAATTAAAAGCTTTATAACCGTATATTTCTTCGATCTTTTTGCGCATCTTTTCCGTATGCGGCTCCGCGCCTAAGAAAGCTATTTTTACTTTAGTATCTTTGCGCGGATTAATTTTCAGTTCGTTAAAAACAGCGGAGAGATGCAGGGCATAACTGGGAATGACATGAACGACAGTCGTTTCAAAATCCCGCATCAATTGAATCTGACGCTTGGAGTTCCCCGCGCCCGCGGGAATAACCAGCGCGCCGATTTTTTCCGCGCCGTAATGGAAACCAAGGCCACCCGTAAAGAGGCCGTAAGTCATCATGTTTTGAAAAACATCGCCTTTGCGCATACCGGCCATATACATACAGCGTGCCAGAAGGTTTGCCCAAACGGCGATATCATGGGCGGTATGAAACACTACCGTGGCTCTCCCAGTAGTACCTGAAGATGAATGCATCCGCACCAGTTCCTCTTTCGGCACGGCGATAAAGCCATAAGGCCAGTGTTCACGCAAATCATCTTTAGTCGTAAAAGAGAATTTATTAATATCGTGGAGAGATTTTACTGAATTTACATTCAATCCCTTTTCTTTAAATGTTTTGCCATAATAAAAAGATTTCTGAGCCCTGCTGATGGTATCTTTAAGCTGTACCAATTGCAATTTTTCCAGCTTGGCGCGACTCAGTGTCTCTACATCCTTTTCCCAGTACATCTAATTCCTCCAAAATATACCCTTATTCTTTTCACGAAATATTGCTACAAGAAAATCCATGTATTTATTTTTTCCGGTATTGATCTTTATCGCGGATAATTTGCCCCTGCTTCTCCAAATGCTCCAAATGTTTTTTCACCAAAAGGCGCTCATTATACTCAAAAAACTCAAGAGGTTTTCGAGGCTTCCCGTATATCAACCACGCGGCGGAAATTTCTTCCAGAGTGTGCGGTTTTTTTAAGTAATTCAGAATTTTCTCTTCGCGTTCATAGATAATATTTTCATAGTTATCCCAGAGCTTCCCCGGATTTTCCTCGAACAGGCCGTTTTCATGACAGGCAATCCACTTTTTAGCGGGAATTTGTTTCAGTCGCCGGATTGATTTGATGGTTTCGTCAATACTGGAGGCAACATCGCCATACCAGGGACCAAATGAAGTCAAATCATAATCGCCCAAAAAGAGAAGTTCTTCTTCGGAAAAAAAGAAAGACAGGTGGCCGGGAGTGTGTCCCGGCGTGGCAATCACTTGCACCTTGACTTGCCCCAGATCAATCTTTTCGTCATTCCGGATAAAGCGCGCCTCACGTTGCGGCCGGAAGTTGAATTGCTCGCGCATAACTTTTTTCCAGTAGGCACGGCGGCTTTCTTCTTCCAGGCCATACCAATCCAAAAAAATCTCCATATCCGTGAGCGGGGGAAAATCCCGCTCGGAAATCCATAAAGGACTATTGTCAAAAAGATACATGTAATGGAAATGGTCTTCGTGCCAGTGGGAAAGCCAGACCATATCCACCCCTTCTTTATCGCGTAGGCGAGAGAGTTTTTCTAAACTACAGGCCGGATCAATAATGACGCACGCATCACCGCCATCAATATAGAGCGAATGATTGAACGGGTATTTGCCGCGGTTGTCTCCGCTGATAAACCGCAGGCGGCCAAATTGACGATCTTTCATAAAAATCCTTATCAAAAATTATCGCCGCAGAATATATGAAATTATCCGCACAATTTCCATTATTAATTGTCACACACTTAATAATGAATATCGCACGGAACAGATTATACCTTCATCCCCAACATTAACATCAGCCAAAATTCATTGAAAACATTCGCAATATTAGGATTGACTTTCAATAATTCAGGAGTAAAATTGATATAGAATTGAAAAAGAGTCAACCACAAAACATCATATTTATTGACCGCCAAGTTTAAATATAGGGGGGTAAAGAATATGATCCATTCCCCAGCACAGTCCCGTTTCGCCATCCTTAGTATTTACCGTCCTTGCGATCATCGTCTGTTCCAGAACCAGTTGCCAGCACCAAAAGACGAGTCCGCCGGAAAAAGTCGGGAGAAATAATCACGATCAACAATGAAAAATGTGTTTTGTCCAGCATTAATGACGTAACCTCGCGCAGGAAGGCAGAAAATGGTTTGGAAAAAGCCCGTAAAGAAACTGGCAGCAACTAAAATAGCCGAAGATGAAGCCCGCGAATACGCCGAGAGCATCATCAACACCGTGCGTGAACCCTTAATCGCTCTGGACCAAGATTTGCGAGTAGTCAAAGTCAGCCGTTCCTTCTATGAATTCTTTAAGGTAAAACCTGAAGAAACCATGGGACAGCTTATTTATGACCTGGGTAATAAACAGTGGGATATCCCCAAACTGCGGGAACTACTGGAAACCATCCTTCCCCAAAAAACAACCTTTGATAACTATGAGGTGGAACACGATTTTGCCACCATCGGCAGGCGCATCATGCTGCTGAATGCCCGGCAAATTCAAAGAGTGTTGGGCAAAGAGCGAATCATTCTCCTGGCCATTGAGGACATCACCGAGAAAAAGAAGCTGGAAAGAGTGGTGGAGAAGGCAAGGGATGCTGCTGAAGCTACCAACAAGGAACTGGAGGCATTCAGCTATTCTGTTTCCCATGATTTACGCGCGCCCCTGAGGAGCATTGACGGATTCAGTCACGCCTTGCTGGAGGATTATCAGGGTAAACTGGATGCTACAGGAAAAAATTACCTGGAGAGGATCCGTACGGCAACACAGCACATGGGTAATCTGATTGACGACATGCTGAAACTCTCGAGAGTTATCCAGTCTGAATTTAACTATCAATCCATTGATTTGAGTAAAATGGTCCAGTCAATTTCAGATACACTTCAGAAGAATAATCCTAATAATAACGTGAAAATGACTATCCAGCAAGGTATAGTCATCCAGGGTGACCTCCCCTTAATACAGATTGTTCTAACGAACCTAATAGACAACGCCTGGAAGTTCACCGGCAAACAGAAACATCCGCGCATTGAATTTGGCGCGACTCTCAAAGAGAATGAAAAGATTTTTTTTATTCGGGACAACGGCGTCGGATTTGACATGTCCTATGCGGGCAAACTATTCGGCACCTTTCAACGTCTTCATACAACGGCTGAATTTGCGGGAACGGGAATAGGTCTCGCGACAGTAAAAAGGATTATCAACCGCCATGGAGGAAAAGCCTGGGCGGAAGGCGAAGTGGGAAAGGGAGCAACATTCTTCTTCACGCTGGAAGCGTGAAGAAGCGTATCTCGCGAAGCGGAGTGCGTATCTCGTGAAGCGTTGTTCGTATCTCGCGCTTCACGTTTCACTAGATACGTTTCACGAATTCCGCTTCACGCACGACGTTTCACGAGATATGAGATACGAAAGGAGTTTTTATAATGGAAGATAAAATTATTTTGCTGGTGGAGGATAATCCCGATGATGTCGAATTGACTCTACGGGCTTTCAAACAAAACAATATCTCCAATAAGGTGATCGTGGCCAAAGACGGTGTGGAAGCCCTAGATTACCTGTTTGGAAAGGGGATGTATGCAGGACGGGATACGAAGAATATGCCCGTAGTTATCTTGCTGGATTTGAAACTCCCCAAAATAAACGGCATGGAAGTGCTGAAGACCCTTCGCCAAAATGAGTTCACCAAACTACTGCCGGTGGTCATCCTGACGTCTTCAACACAGGAACAGGACGTAGTCAATGGGTATAAACTGGGCGCCAATAGTTATGTCCGCAAACCGGTTGATTTCACTGAATTCATACAAGCTGTCAAATCACTCGGTCTGTATTGGCTAATCTGGAATGAACCGCCACCGGTGGGGAAATAAATGTAGCTCGTAAAGAGTGAAGCGTAACACGTGAAGCGCGAATTACGAGATACGCTTCACGAGATGCGAGATACAAAAGGAATTCATAATGGCAAAAAGAACTAAATCTACAGCAAGCAAGCTGAAATCTAAAATCAGCAAGCCTCAATCCCTCCGGATATTGATGGTTGAGGATTCGGAAGACGATGTGCTGCTCATCATCCGTGAGCTGAAAAAAGGCGGATACGATCCGGTGTATGAACGGGTGGAAACTGCCACTGCCATGAAAAAAGCCCTCAAAGAGAAACAATGGGACATCATCCTTTGCGACTACACGCTCCCGAAATTCAGCGTTGCCAAAGCCATTGCCTTGTTAAAAGAAACAAATATCGACATTCCCTTCATCCTTGTAACCGGCTCTGTAGGCGAAGAGGTGGCCGTGGAATGCATGCGTTTAGGCGCTCATGACTATATCATGAAGAACAACTTATCGCGTCTGTGCCTGGCCATTGCCGGAGAACTTGAAGAGGCAGATTCAAGGAACAAGCGGAGACAGGCGGAATCCCAAAGGGAGGCTGCGCTCGAGGCGCTACGGGAAACCGACAATCAGCTGTGCGCCACTTTGAATGCACTGCCTGATCTTCTCTTTGATGTCGACGTTGCGGGGACCATTTACAACTTTCTAGCCCCTGATCCTGAACTGCTCTATGCTCCCCCCTCAGAATTCCTGGGAAAAACAATGAAAGAGGTGCTCTCGCCTGAGGCGGGAAATGTCATTTCAGAAGCCATTGCCGAGGCGGTCAAAACCGGCCGGCATTCGGGCGGGGTGTATCCGTTGGAATTACCATCGGGCAGATGCTGGTTCGAGCTCTCCATTGCCGCAAAAGACAATTCGAATTTGCAGAATCCGCGCTTCATCATGTTGGTCCGTGACATCACCGCCCGCAAGGAAGCCGAGGAAAAGATCCAATTATTGAATGCCAAGTTGGAACAAATGGCGTTGACCGATTACCTGACAAATTTATACAACCGTCGTTATTTTATGCAGCGCGGTGTTGAAGAGTTCAAACGCGCCAATCGCAATAGTCAACCCCTGACGCTTTTAATGCTGGATATTGACGAGTTTAAAAAGGTTAATGATACCTACGGTCACGAAGCCGGGGATTTGGTGCTCCAGCAGGTTGCGGCATCTTTGAAATCCAGTCTGCGTGAAATTGATATTCTTGGACGGTTGGGTGGTGAGGAATTTGCCGTTCTTCTGCCAAATACTTCATTGGAAGGGGCAGTCCTATTGGCTGAACGGGTGCGGCAAACCATAGCAAATATGTCTTTCAAGACGCCGGGTGATGTATTGATAAGCACCGTAACCATCAGTATTGGTGTAGCGGCTTTTACAGATGAAATGTCAAACACTGACGATCTGCTCAGAAATGCCGACGCAGCTATGTATTGCGCAAAGGATAGCGGACGAAACTGCGTAGGAGTGTATAAAGAAAATTCAGATGGCCCCCGCGTATTACCATCTGCTTTGGATGTTAAATGAAAAGACGCCGGCGGGAAAATAAACGTAGCTCGTGAAGAGTGAAGCGTAACACGTGAAGCGCGAGATATGAGATACGCTTCACGAAGGCCGCTTCAAGAGATACGAGAGACGAAAAAAGAGGTTTGTAATGGTAAAAAAAGTTATATCTAAAATCAGCAATCATCAATCCCTCCGGATATTGATGGTGGAGGATTCGGAAGACGATGTGCTGCTCATCATCCGTGAGCTGAAAAAAGGTGGCTACGATCCGGTGTATGAACGGGTGGAAACTGCCACTGCCATGAAAAAAGCCCTCAAAGAAAAACAATGGGACATCATCCTTTGTGATTATAAACTGCCGAAATTCAATGCACCCTCAGCCCTTGCCGTATTAGAGGAAACAAATATCGAAATTCCCGTTATCATTGTGTCCGGCACCATCGGTGAAGAGACGGCTGTAGAGTGTATGCGCTTAGGCGCCCAAGATTATATCATGAAGAACAACTTATCACGTCTCTGCCCCGCCGTAGCCAGAGAATTAGAAGAGGCAGATTCAAGAAGCAAGCATAAGCAAGCAGCAAAGGCACTGCGGGAAAGTGAGGAGAAATATCGAAACATTCTGGAAGATATGGACGAGGGGTATTTTGAGATTGACCTTAAGGGCAATTTTACCTTCGTCAATAATGCGGAGTGCAGAAATATGGGATATTCCCGGGAAGAATTGATCGGGATGAACAATCGGCAATATACAGATGAAGAGAACGCAAAAAAAGCTTTTCAAGCGTTCAACAATCTTTACAAGACAGGAGAACCAAGCAGGATATTTGATTATGAAGTTATCAAGAAAGATGGAACCAAGGCAGTAAGTGAACTGCTTGTATCTCTTATAAAAGATTCAAAAGGAAAACTCATTGGATTCCGTGGACTTTCAAGGCACATCACCGAGCGCAAGCAGGCTGACGAGAAGCTGCGCCAGAGCGAGGAGAAGTATCGAACCATTCTGGAAAATATCGAAGATGGTTATTACGAAGTAGATCTTAATGGTAACTTCACCTTTTTCAACGATTCAATGTGCCGAATCCTTGGGTATCCCCAAGAAGAAATTGTGGGCATGAATAACCGGGTCTATACCAACAAAGTAAATGCAAAAAAAATATTTCAAGCATTTAATGAAGTCTACAGAACAGGAAAACCAGGCAGAGTAGTTGATTATGAAATTATAAGAAAAGATGGGACCAACAGATATATTGAGACATCTATATCGTTACATAAAGACTCTTCAGGTAAACTGATAGGGTTTAGAGGGATTATCCGGGACATCACCGAGCGCAAGCAGGCGGAGGGAGAACTGCGGGAGAGCGAGGAGAAATACCGGCTTACTTTTGCAAGCACCTCTGACGTGATCTTTATGGTGGATTCTGAATTAAAAGTTTCCAATATCACTCCCAGTGTAGAGAAAATATTGGGCTACAAGCCCGAAGAATTGATTAACAAATTCTTCCCAGATTTGAATCTTATGACGCCGGAATCCTTAAAGAGAGCAATCCCTAATGTGGGACAAATTCTTTCAGGAGCGGAGGTTCCAAACGTAGTTTATAATTTTATAACGAAGGAGGGATTGACGATAATAGGCGAAGTGACTGGTTCACCCATCGTTCAGAAGGGTAAAATTATCGGTATCTCCTGTGTGGCTAGAGACATTACCGAACGCAAGCAGGCGGAATCCCAAAGGGAGGCTGCGCTCGAAGCGCTACGTCAGAACGAGGAGAAATATCGAAACATTCTGGAAAATATCGAAGATGGTTATTACGAAGTAGATCTTAATGGTAACTTCACCTTTTTCAACGATTCAATGTGTCGAATCCTTGGGTATCCCCAAGAAGAAATGATGGGCATGAATAACCGTCAGTTTACAAATAAAGAAAACGCAAAAAAACTTTTTAAAACGTTTAATGAAGTCTATAGAACAGGGGAACCCGCCAAAGAATTCGATTGGCAGATTATAAGAAAAGATGGGACCGAAAGACACATTGAAGTATCTGTATCTCTGCAAAAAAATTCATCAGGCAAACCGATCGGATTTCGGGGTATTTCTCGGGACGTAACTTCACGCAAGCAGGCCGAGAAGTCACTGCGTCAGAGCGAGGAAAAATACCGGTCTATATTGGAAAATATGGAAGACGGCTATTATGAGACTGATCTTACCGGTAATTTCACCTTTTTCAACGATTCTCTGTGCAAAATATATGGATACCCCCGGAAGGAATTGATGGGCATGAACGACGAGCAGTATACGGATGAAGAAAATGCAAAGAAAGTATTCAAGTTTTTTAATAAAATCTACAGAACAGGAGAATCCGGCAAGATATTTGATAACGAGATTATAAGAAAAGACGGGGCCAAGCGGCAAATCGAAGTATCCGGATCCTTAAAAAAGGATTCATTGGGTAATCCGACAGGGTTCAGCGGAATTATACGGGATATAACCGAACGCAAGCGAGCGGAGGAAGTGTTACGCCAGAGTGAAGAAAAATACCGGACTATCATCGAAACTATCCAGGAAGGTTATTTTGAGATTGACCTTGCCGGTAATTTTACCTTCGTTAATGATGCACAGTGTAAAATTACCGGAACTCCCCGGGAGCAATTAATCGGTAAAAACAACAGAGGCTATACAAGTGAAGAAGAAGCTAAAAGATTATATCAAATCTACAACAGAATCTACAGAACTGGAGAACCAGAGAAGGGGTATGCTTTCGAATTTATCAGAAGAGACGGTACTAAAGCGTCTCACGAAGTTTCGGTATCTCTTATAATGGATGCAAAAGGCAAACCGATCGGATTCCGGGGTATCTCGCGCGACATCACCGAGCGCAAACAAATGGAGGAGGCCCTGCGCCAGAGCGAAGATCGGTACCGGACCATCATTGAAACCATGGAAGACGGCTATTGGGAAACCGATCTTCCCGGTAATTTTACCTTCGTTAATGATGCAGAGTGCAAAATAGCTGGAACTCCCAAAGAGCAATTGATCGGCAGGAATAACCAACAGTATACGGATAAAACAACCGCTAAAAGATTGTATGAGACATTCAAAGAAATATATAAGACAGGGAAACCGGTTAAGAGCTGCGACTTCGAATTTATCAGAAGAAACGGCACTAGGGTGTTTGCCGAATTTTCGGTATCTCTGATAAGGGATGCACAAGGAAAGCCGACCGGGTTCCGGGGCGTAACGCGCGACGTCACCGAACGCAAACAGGCGGAGGATACGTTAGCCAAGAGTGAAGAAAAATACCGCAGGCTCGTGGAAAACGCTCAAGAAGGAATCTTCCAGTCAACTGCTGAAGGTCAGCATATTGCCGTAAACCAGGCATTTGCGAATATACTTGGATATGAATCACCGGAAGAAGTCATAACAACCATTACCGACATTTCTCATCAAATTTATGTACATCCCGATGAACGCACAAAAATACTTCAGATTATTGAAAAAGAAGATTCAATAAAAGGTTATGAGACAGAGTTCTATAGAAAAGACGGCAGCAAAATTTGGGTATCCATCAACATGCATGCGGTCCGGGACGATCAGGGGCATTTGCTTTATTATCAGGGAATTGATCAGGACATCACAGATAAGAAAAAGATGGAATTGGAACGCCAGGAAAACATCGAGCGCTTAAGGAAATCTCTGGGCGCCACGATCAATGCCATGGCTGTAACTGTCGAAACAAGAGACCCTTACACCGCAGGTCATCAACGGAGAGTAGCTGATTTGGCCCGCTCTATCGCCATGGAATTAAACCTGGGACGCGAACTGATCGACGGAGTACGTATGGCCAGCATGATTCATGATATCGGCAAAATATCCATTCCTTCCGAGATTCTCACAAAACCTACAAAACTGACTGATCTGGAATTCAATTTAATTAAAACGCACCCTGAGTCAGGATATAATATTCTCAAAGACATTGAATTCCCCTGGCCCATTGCCCGGATTGTTCTGGAGCATCACGAACGTATAAATGGCTCCGGTTATCCGAGCGGGCTAAAGGGAGAACAAATTCTTCTGGGATCACGTATTCTGGCTATCGCCGATGTTGTGGAAGCTATTTCTTCCCACCGACCTTACCGGGCTTCCAAGGGAATCGAGGCGGCGCTGGACGAGATTTCAATAAACAAGGGCATTCTCTACGAGCCGGATATCGTTGATGCCTGTTTGAGGCTTTTCCGCGAAAAGAATTATAAGATGGCTGCGTAAGGATATTTCAATTCATTTTTCCGTTTTTTTAATGAACAAGGCGGCTCTGCTTAGCGATATACCGGGGCTACCTTCAAGAGCAAATCCCGCCTCCAGGGCATAATCCAAAGCTTGAACGAATTTCTTTGAGCTTACGTGAAATTTCGGCTCCACCATAAGAAATTTTCCATTCTTCTTTAACAAAGAATGCAACTGAGAAAAAAACCGCGCTTTATCCGGAACCTCATGAACCATCCAGAAGGCCAAAATAAAATCAATCTTGCTTTTGATGTTTAACGAATCTGAAGAAGCCAATTGCAGAGTAATTCGCTGCTTCATACCAATGCGTTGGGCCCGTTTCTTAATTGCCATAAGCATTTTTTCCTGAATATCAGCCGCGATCACCAGTCCGTTTTTACCAACCATTTCCGCCAGAGGTATTGTAAAATAGCCGATCCCGGGACCGACATCCAGAACGGCGTCTCCTTTTTTTATGTAAGGCCGAAGAATTTTATAAGGGTCCTGCAATAATTTACGAAAGACATTGTCGAACGTAAAGCACAGCCAGCGCGGGCAAACATATTTGAACCTGAAAAAAAATAAATCGGATATTTTTCTCATATTAATCTTTCATTACTTAAATGTTTCTTAAAAACTCTAAAACTTTTGTGTTTACTTGCTCGGCTTCTTTTCCCCGCAATATCCCGTGATGATCGGCATCAATTAGAACAAGCTGTTTTTGCCGGGCACCCAATTTTTCATAAATTTCATGCCCACTTTTGGGGTTTACTACCGGATCGTGTGAACCCTGTATGATCAGCGTTGGATCTTTGATGTATTTAAGCCGCTCTTCAACCAAATTCATAAGTTTTTCGAGTTCATTCACGCCACTTACCGGATTGCGCAGGTAATTAATATGTGGATTTTCCGGTTCATTGGCAATGAATTCCATTTTCCCTTTGGCTGTGTTGATTTTCGAAAGCAATTTATTCCAGGCGACAAACATTGAGGAGAACTTGGAGGAAATATTTTGAAGCTTTAAAGGCGCATTAATTGATATCACTCCTGCATACCTGCCGGGTTTGTTTGCCGCCTGCAGTAATGCTATTCCCGCACCCGTGGAAAAGCCGCCGACGGCAATAGATTCGCCGCAGTTTTTCATGATGATGTAGGCACGGCTTGCGGAATCATACCATTTTTGCCACTTGCTGGAGGCGAGATCCTCCGGCGCCGTACCGTGCCCCCGCAGGCGCGCTCCGTAAACACTATAACCACGCTTATACAGATAATCCGCCAGCGGCCTAATCTCTTCAGGAGCCGCCATATACCCGTGAATCAGAATCACTCCTTTTTTACTAAAAAATCGCTTCAAAAAGAAAGGCGCTCCGATATTTTTTGGTTTACTCTCGCCTCTAATATAGTACTGCTGGTAATCTTTTTCGAAAAGCTGTTTATCCAGTTCGATAAAGTGCTTCCTAATCTTTTGCCTGATATAAACGTCGGGTAGCATCATCAAACGGTTAAGCGCTTTTGTAAGATTCTGCAGAGGTTCTATTTCGTTTTTGAGAACTTCAATGATATTATCTATTCTAATGGCATGAAAATCATATTTCTTACTGAAGCGTTTGCGGTTCTTGATAATCATCCCTTTTTTCAAGCTGATGAAATTGTCGGCCACAGCCGCTTTAATAAAGCTTTCGTATTTTTCATGATAATCATCAGTAAGAAGATAGAACTGTTTCTCATCAAGGGTTGTGTGACAGTTGGTTAAACCGCTCGCGCGCAGTTGTTCGACAGCCAGAAATACCCTGCCTTTGAAATCAGCTTCGCAGATTTTCGTTTTCGTGTATTTTGCCAGAATGTAAGAAAAGAGGTGATCGTGATTGACAGTCGTCATGGAGTATATGGCGTCCATATAATCATACATAATTCCGATATAGAGCTTTTTAAATGGAGAAACATATTTCAATTCTCCAGGATACAAATAAAGATTATTATCGGCCAGCATTTTTTTCACTCCCACACTCGCCGTGATATAATTTTTCATTGGTATCGGTTTACCGAAGTTAATATCGATATCTACGCCGTCCATCAGCATGGCACCCTCGATTTGCATCTCTTCTTCAAACCGCGCGGGAATATTATTGATAAAGTAGTTTACCAATTTGCTGATGGCGTTATTCCGCGCTCGAACAGGATAATAAGTTATGTTTATTGGGACAATATATGTTTCCTTTTGGAGAATTTGGTCTAAATTCGCGGGATCAAAACCGAAGTGTGCCGCGATCTTGGCAATGGACGAGACATCTCCTTTGTCCCGGAGAATTTGTAACTCTTCGCGTATAAACTGAGAGCGTAGGGCTATCCGCCCTGCTCCGGTGTGCGGCGGCCTCCGAATACCGGTGTTGTAGACCATATACTTGCCCTTTTCGATAATTTTCTTGTCTTTAATCATCTGCCCTTCCGGGAAAACAATCACCGGATTGGAATCGGTAAGAAGAGCGTTAATAAGCAATGCGTCCCTGCTCGGGTTCGCGGTGGAAACCGCGCCGAGTCTTTCCATAAGATCGCCCATTTTTCCGCCAAAAAAAGAACTGTCCGCCAGGGAGATTGGGTATTTTTTTATGCTCTTTTTTATTACATAGGGCATTAAAATGGTTTCCATGCGTGTGAAGTGATTCACGACATAGAGAATTGGTTGATCAGGAACACTGCCGGCTCCATGGATACGTATGTCCGTCCCCGATGCTTTCATTATGGCATCGAGCGTAACCATAATGGTTTTAATCAGAGCATTTGATATATTCATTGAAAATCTCCGCGGTTAATTATTTCTTTTCTTGGCATTTGCTTTATATTTTCCACCACCATTTTCAATATATCCGGTTTATTGGTAAATATTCCGCTGACACCCAATTCCAAAAAACGGCGCATATTCTTTTTATCATTTACCGTATAGATATTGACAGGAATATTATTCAATTTAAGATTCATAAGCCATTTCTTGCTAAGCTCATTTTTGGAGCAGTTGAAGGCATCGGCTCCGAGTAATTCAATTATCTCTGAAGGAAACTTTGAGCCATAATACCCTTTTTCAAATAGCACGGCAGTAGCCACAGAACTGTCTATCTCTTTTAGATGTTTAAGCGCGCGCGGATCATAGCTGGAAAATACAATATGTTCCCGCATTGAGTTTTGCCCGACGACTTTCAGGCATTTTTCTTCAATGCCATTCCGGATATTTTTATCAACCGCTTCTGTTTTGATTTCAATGTTTACCGCGATCTTATCCCGGCAAAGATTTAATGCTTCATCCAGCGTCGGTATCTTTGCTCCCTTGTATTCCCTACCAAACCAGCTTCCCGCATCTAGTTTTTTTAGTTCGACAAGTTTGTAATCAGAAATTTTTCCTTTGCCGTTAGTACAGCGCGATAGTTTTTCATCGTGAAATACAACGACCTCTCCGTCACGGCTCAGTTGAACGTCGAGTTCAACCATATCGGCGCCCCTCGCGATTGCGCCTTCAAAAGATATCATCGTGTTTTCGGGATAATACGCGGACGCGCCGCGGTGGGCGATAGTAGTAAAGTTATCGCTGTCGCTTTTGTTATATTTAAATAAATGATACGGCATTCCCATGACATATGGTCTCATGTCTATGACATTAACAAATTATCGTGACCATTTTATCATCAAACACCCCAAAAGTTCATTAAAAATATTTAGAGAAGGCGTATTTAAAGCTAATCATTTTTCAAGAAATCTCTCGGACACACTTCCTTATCTTTAAAGCAGAGGCGATAATTATGGCGGAGTAGTGTTGCTGGCGAATTCAAACGTCAAATCACCGCGGCTTGTTGGCCAGATGTAATCTGCGAAGTGATCAGCCGATCCGATGGAAGAAACGTCCGTAACGGGAAAGAGATGAAGGACAGCTCCGTTGCTGTTGACTACCTGAATAGTCATAAGATCAATGTCCCGCGTAACGCCAGACTGCCGATGAAAGATTAAACGGTTAGTACCATCATGGATATATGGCGTTATCTCCACAGAACAAAGCTCTTTGTAACTTCCCTCTTTACCTATCGTGTAACACCGGAAATGAGAAACGCTCACCATACTGCCGTTGATGCTGATAAAATTTTCCTTTGGCCAACTACTAGACCAGTGAACGGAATCGCGGTGGAGATACTCCACAAAAACCTTGTCATAACGTTCATGATACTCGGCATCGGAAAAAGTGTCGCCCGTGCGGGCAAATAATCTTTTTGTCATCTGTTCAGCACATACCGGACAAAAGTGGGTAGTACCGCCGGTATGGTTCATCAGGCATTCCGCCACCGGCTTATAAACAATGGCTCCTCCCGTACCCGACCAGTCGGTGACGCCTAAGGATGCCCATATGCCGACATTGAAAATATCACTGGCGTTGATTTGGGCGGGATTCCAATAATTACGCCGATCCGGCGGGCGACTTAAAGGATCGGCCAGCACTGAAGCGCCCTGACGGTCTTCAAGCGCGAAAAAGTGCGCCCATTTATGCGCGGGATCATGCAAATTATTGTTCACTGTGTTGTTCGGAGAATCAGCACAATCATCCGCCGCGCCGCCCCAGCAGTCTTCGAAATCTTCATCGGTCAGCCCACCCATAAAATGGCCGATCTCGTGAATGTTTCCCAGACCCAGAGCAAAATCATCGGTGGAAACTATTGGATTGAAAGACGCTTTTTCCGTGCCTCCGTCTGCCGGTAACTGATCCACGATAGCGTAGAGAATATCCCTTGTTCTGTCGAAACCTGGTATCAGGGTTTCCACCAGGCTATACATCTCGTCTGTGTAAATAAAAACTGCCTTTTGGTTGGTCATTCGTGTATGCGGATGACCGGGTTCTTCCGCTACACAGCGGCCTCCGGGATGAGGGCTTTCCCATTCACCAAAATACCGGCTCCCCAAAGCTGTATCGGTATATCTTGCTTGAAAAGCGGGGATGGCCGCCTGATATCTTTCTCCGTCCCAAATACCCTGCCGAATTCCTGCCGCCATTTGTGGTGAGGCCTTGATTCCCTTTTCCCTTGATGGAATATCGATCCTGTATATGTTGAATTTATTTAGATGCTTGGAGAAAGGATTGGAGGCGCGAAACGTGTCAGCAGCAGTTGCCGCGACCCGGCGGAATTCTTCCATCTCCGATTCCAAATACCCTTCGGAAATAAATACTACGTTAAAAGTACTAGAGGCCGGGCGCCCGCTGTTGTTGACCACATGAATTGCCGGAGTAGGCGGTGAAACTGTATAATTTGAAGGAATAACAGCCGCGGCAGGTAGAAAGCATAATGCTTCCGCTTCGACAACAAACCGGGGTGTTTCCCAATTGTCGCCGTCGGGGCTCCTCTTCATCATCAGCCGGCCCGTTGTCGGGTAGACCGCATAAAGACTATTGTTGAAATAGCGCAAAGCTGGTGGAGCCGGATAGTCATATCCTGTCTCTATTTCCCGCGGTGCGCTCCAATTATTATACCCCGTGGAAGAATGGGTTACGCGTATGCTGCTCTCAACGGAAAACCCCATGGACAGACGAACATTGTTGGAAGCCAGAGAGACTTCAGGTAATGGCGTTTCACTCAACTCCATTGCCCTGTAATTGGGCCCCCAGGTCATATCGTCCTTGATTAATACCGTATACAAAATCAAATCTAAAACCACTCCTACGTAAAGTTTGCTGTTGTGAACTGCCGCCGCCGGCGTGCTAACAATGAAACCTTCAAACGTTTTACTGACAGGAGAAGTCCAGTCCAGTCCATAATCAGAGCGGCTGAAATACAGCTTATCGCCTTCCCCCCATACAACAATCAATTTACCTTTATAACTAACAATAGCCGGTGCGGTTGGTGCTGCCGAGCTTCCCGTAAAAACGGTTCTTTTCTCTGCCGGTCCCCACCATATGGCTTTCGCATAGATTGTGCTACCTTCTTTCCATGCGACCCATTGGCTGTTCTTGAATAACGCAGCCGACGGCCGGGACAAAACAGAAGTGGATTCAATTAAATTATGCCGGATATCACTGTGATCGTCTCTGAAGACCGCTAAGCCATCGAGAGCTGTTTCCTTTAAATAAATATGGTTGGCCTGGGTGTAAATAGCCCACAAAAAAGGCTTCTCGCCCGGCAAAGGCACGTCAACGTGACGAGAAGTAACCGGTATCCGTGCCGGTCTGGAAAGATCGGGAAGGGTTGCCGTCTCCGGCGGCGAACAAGATAAAAAAAGAAGAGAAATACATATAAAAGCCAAACAAAGCCAACTGTTTTGAATAAATTGTTTCATCGTACCGTTCCTCCTTTGTTTTGTTTAACTTACGAGACAATAGCGGATCAACAAAGATAATTTGAATTATCGGCCGATAGTTTTATTAATGTATACTTTTTTTAAACTTATTGGAAGCGCGGATTACAAAGCGAAGATGACGCCGTATTCACATTGGAATATAATGAAAGACGGAAGCGGCAAGCAAAATACAGGCCCCGCTTTTAACCACACGATCGTTTTTCATATCCAGACACAGCATAATTTTTATCGGTTCCATGAATTCTCTCTTCAATACAATAATATTTTTAGATGTTTTTAAACTTATCCTCCGAAATTTACAGCGGTCGGTGATGGTCTGGCCATTAACGCTCTTTCCGGCGGCGTCGATTCCTCGGTGGTGACAGCACTGGGACACAAGGCGTTGGGCGGTAGGCTCAAAACTTACTTTATCGATAATGGGATAATGCGTGAAGGGGAACCCCAAAGGGTCGTTACCGCATTCAAGAAGCTGGGTATTCGTGTGGAAATTATCGACGCATCACAGGACTTTTTCGACGCCCTCAGAGGCATTACCGATCCCGAAGAAAAAAGAGAAGCCATTACTCAGACCTTTTACAAAAAAATATTCAGCAATTTAGTTATTCAAAGTAATGCCAAATATCTTTTACAGGGAACAATCCTCACCGATGTTGATGAAACCGTTGCCGGAATCAAAAGACAGCACAATGTCTTTGAACAGCTCGGCATCGATCCGCAAGTGGCGTTCGGCTATAAAATTCTTGAACCGCTGATTCAATTGCGCAAAGACGGCGTCCGTAAAGCCGGACGAGGCTTAGGTCTTCCCGAAACCATGTTCAACAGGATTCCTTTCCCGGGACCGGCGTTGGCCGCGCGTGTAATCGGCGAAGTAACTCCCGAAAAAATAGCTATGGTGAAAAAAGCAACGGCCATTACGGAAACTGCTTTAAAGAATATCAAAGCATTTCAGTATATGGCGATTCTTCACGACGACCGCGTAACCGGCATGCGCGCCAACAAACGCGTTTTCGGCAATCAAATCAAAATCCGCTGCTGGAACTCTCTGGATGCCCGAACGGCAAAACCTACAAGATTATCTTTTGATCTTCTGGAAAAAATTGCCGCTAAGATAACGAAAGAGATACCGGAAGTCGTCAGCGTCACTTACAATATTGCGACCAAGCCGCCTTCCACCATCGAAGCTGTATAAAATATAATGGTGCCGATTTTACCAACTGCCGGAAGAACCGCCGCCGCCCGATGATCCGCCGCCGCCGGAAAAACTGGAACCGCCGGAACTGCTTGAACTCCAACATCCTCCGGAACCGCCGGAAGAAACCATGAAACCGCCGATGGAGGCGCGCCCCTTGGTGCGTAAATCTTTTTGCGCTTTTTTATACCAGTCGGCATTCTTAAATAGCAGTTTGGTAATCGGGAAAACTATCAGGTAGGTTACAAGACAATAAAAGGCGCCCGTGGAGCCGAAAATAACAATCGGAAACATCGCCCAGAAAGGGATGAGAAAGAAGTAGAGAAACCATCCGACACCGGGCGTTAAAATGCCAATAACGGTAAACAGTCCGATAATGCCGAAGATAAAAGCACCGAAAAGGATTTTCTCGATAATCGAGAGATCCGGCCCTTCGATATTTAGACCGGATGATACTTGCACTTTGCTTTCCGCGTCGCTGGGCGCATCCGGCACCTTGCCTCCCTCCAGCACATTGATAATGGCTTTTACACCGTCATTGATGCCGCCGTTGTAGTCCCCGGCCTTAAAGCGAGGAGTCATGACGTTACGGATTATATCACCGGCCAAACCATCGGGCATCGTGCCTTCGAGTCCATAGCCCACCTCGATGCGTAGGCGCCGGTCTTTTGGCGCGACGATAACCAAAATGCCATTGTCTTTGCCTTTTTGGCCCAGCTTCCATTCTTTGAAAACCGCAACGGCGTATCCCTCGATGCTCTCGCCTTCGAGTGTAGGAACAGTGAGAACCGCAATCTGGTTGCCGGTGCGATCCTCGTGTGCTTTCATCCTTTCGGTAAGTGCCCGGCGGGTATCAACGGTGAGAATTTGCGCGTTATCGGTTATGCGCCCGGTGAGAAACGGAATATCCGCTCCAACGGCGGTTGTCGCCGCTAAGAGCAACGCGGCCATTAATGCCAAGCGCAGAGCTTTCTTCATACGCCTTTCTCCTCAATGATACCGTCGGAAAGTTCATTCTTGCGGGATTTGCCGCGCTTCTTGACAGCCAGAGTTTCCGTAAGTTTTATAAGCCCATTTTCCAGGGCGCGGGCAAAGTGGCCCGAGGCAAGAGACGGTGTCATTTGCGCAATGATTTTTTGCATGGCTTTTTGGCTCAGTCGTTTGCTAAACCCCTTATCGGGAAGCAAGATAACCCGCCTTTCGAACAGGCTGACCAGCAGTAAAATGCCCGTGCGGCGCCGGGTAGCGAATAATTCGTGAGAGAGAAAAAGTGATTCGGCGTATTGACGCACTTCCGCCTCGGCGCGGTGAGCGGCAAGAAAAAGCCGCGCGAACTTTGGTATATAAAGGGACAAAAGAGCGCTTAGAATACCCATTATGAGTATGGTCACGGCAGAGATTAGCACCGCCGTTTGTGAATACCATCCGGGCCACAGCAGATCAAAAATAAAGACCAGAAGACCGGCAACAGACACACCCAGCGCGAATGCTTTCCAGGGCAGCTCCAGGTATGAGTCACTGCGCTGAACTACAGCAACTACAATCTGCGCGCCGGTGCGTTTTTCCGCCTCTGCTACACGCTTATCCAGCCGGCCTCGTTCCTGATTGTTTAATATTTTCTTCATCAATTTGTCATTCCGGCGAAGGCCGGAATCCAGTCTATAACGATTTTGTTGGGGAGAAGTATAGGCAGAACAACCTTTTATGTCAACCAAATAAAAGCGTAGCGCCCATTATTTTGATGTCACGGAGTTGTAGATGTTATGAACTAATATTTTCTTAAAAATACTGATTTACAGAGTTCTTCCTGTGATCCAAAAAATGCAGGACTTCAATCCGCAATCACGGACATGAACCCCGAAGCAAGCTTTCGAAACTGATTTCGCAGCAACTGCGGGGTATACCCTCCGCCCTTTTATTTATCTCCTTACGTAACATTTAATTTGATGTAAGTTACTTTTTGACTTTTTATGATATCTATAGTTTAATGTTCTATAAGTAAGGATGCTTTCATCATTGATTATATTTTGTTTTTTTAGGATATTAGAAATCATCTTGCTGAACAGAACCAAAATATTAACAATCAATACGCTACGCTAAATCAGTGAAAAGGATATAAAATAGCTTGGCAGTTTACTGGAACATTAATGATAGATTTTAGATCAAAATCACTGTTACGTAAATTTTCCATTATATTTGTCGGAGTTGCCTTAATCCCTTTCATAATTCTTTTTTTTCTTCATTCACTCTATGACGAAAGCCACAGATTTATTCAAATATTGGATGCTCATTTCAGCCTGATAATAACTATTATCGGAGTGATTTCCATTATTGGTTTTTTTGGAATGCGAATGATGGTAAAAAAAATTATTTTATTAACAAAAACTGTAAAAGATGCGGTAATAGACAAAAAAACAATATTGGAACTGACTGAAGAAGAAGGAGAGATAGGTGAATTAGCCAAATCATTTTTTTATGCCTTGAAGAGCGCTGACGAAAGAGAGCAAAAACCTAAAGAAACAAAAAAAATAATATATGATGTTCTGAAAAAGGCAAGTGAGGTTCTTGCTGTAGTAAATAATTATGATAATTTAATTCGTCTGGTGTTGAAAACAATCACTGACGCAATAGGTGCAAAACAGGGTGCATTGTTTTCTGTCTTGGAAACAACCACTGACGCATTAGGTGCAAAGCAAGGTACCTTGTTTTCTGCCGATGACAACCGCTATACGTTGAAAGCATGGGTAGGCAATCATGATGTCACGTCGGAACAAGTTATAGAAACTGCACAATCCTACCTTGATCAGGTGGCCAAACAAAACAGGCCATTTCTAGTAACGGCAAAAGAACAAAGCGAGCAATCGGATAAATTACTTATTCCGCCTTTAGTATTTTCACCTTTAGTTTATAATGAAAAATTATTGGGAGTGCTTTGCTTTTGTGGAAATAGTTATTGGAATAAATTTTCTAATGAACATATTATCGTTGTGCTAAATTTGAGTCATCAACTTGCTGTTTCTTTTGAAAATGCTAAAATAAATAAAGATTCAGATCAAACTTATTTCGAAACGTTGGCAGCTCTGGCTCTGGCGGTGGAAGCAAGGGATCCTTATTCCAGAGGGCATTCGAGCCGTGTAGGCAAGACTGCGCAAGAAATCGGAGAATTGATGGGAATGCCTGCGGAAGATATTAAAACTCTTCGGGATGCTTCTATGTTACACGACATCGGCAAGATAGCAATCGTGCACGATATATTTATGAAGCAAGGTATGATCAGCGAAGAAGAGAAATATGTCATCAGAAATCATCCTGTCATTGGTGAGAGTATTGTATTGCACCTGCAAAAATACAAGCATCTTTTGGATCCTATTAGACATCATCATGAACGGCTGGACGGGAGCGGATATCCCGATGGCCTTAAAAAAGATGAAATATCAAGGATCACAAGTATTTTGACTATTGCCGACCTGTTCGATACTATTATTCAAAATCGCTCTTATAGATCAGGAATGAATCTTAAAGATGCGATGAAAGAACTGGATAATCTCGTTATAGCAGGAAAAATAGATAAAGATGTAGTCGACAGTCTTCATCAAATATATTGATAAGGAAAACATAGGAAAATATCGGGGGCTCTTGTCAATGCTTGCAACCTTCAGCACTTTCAACTATCCTACATCATTTATTTACAGGCAATGCAGCAAACATTTTTCCCTGTAACCCACAAAGTGTCAGCCTTGATGAAAATAAGGCACTCGCTGCCGAATTCACGCCCGACGACAAACATCGACGTCACTCGTCACGTTTTGCTGTCTATATTTCATTGACATACAAGGCTGTTCTCCTTGTCCTTCCTACCAGCAGAAGCAATATCGTATCAATAATATCCATAGAAATATCTTGACTTTATCCGATTTTATGGTAGTTTTAATCTAAGGTTGATTAAGAGACAATCTTAAAACAGCTTCTCGTATAGGTTCCCATATAGGGAAAACGATATGTTACTTTTGAAACCTCGTCTTTGGCATCAAGATGGGGTTTTTTGTTTTTAATGGTTGTGAATCGAGGGGTTCTTGCAAATGGAAAAGAAGGCTGGGACAAAAAAATCCCTACAAACATTGCAAGCATCTGAAATTCGATACCGGCGTCTCTTTGAAACGGCCCAGGATGGAATATTGATTCTCGATGCGGAAACCGGGCAGATCGATGACGTCAATCCTTATATGATTAATATGTTACATTACTCCCATGAGGAGTTCCTCGGCAAGAAACTCTGGGAGGTTAGTCCTTTTAAAGACACCGTCTTGAATCAAGCCGCCTTTGAAGAATTACAGGATAAGGGATATATCCGGTACAAAGATTTACCTCTGGAGACAAAAGAAGGAAAACCTATTGCCATAGAGTTTGTCAGCAACGTCTACAAGTCTAACGGGCATAAGGTGATCCAATGTAACATCCGGAATATCACCGAGCGCAAGGAAGTGAATCAGAAGCTCGAGGAAGCGGCAATCTTCCAGCAGCGGTTGATTGACGCTCTGCCGATGCCTGTTTTTTATCTGGATTCGGAAGGCAGATATCTGGGAATTAACAGTTCCTTCGAGAAATTTTTCGGACAGAAAAGGGAACAGACTACGGGCAAATCGGTCTACGAGTTCTTCCCCAAAGAGATTGCTGATAACTTTAATGAAAAGAATCGGGTTTTGCTGCAGAACCCGGGAATACAGATTTACGAGACTATAGTAAAAGATACGGGTGGAATTGTTCGTAATGTGATCTTCCATAAGGCCACATTTCCCAATTCGGATGGTTCAGTTGGTGGTCTGATCGGGGCCATGCTGGATATCACTGACCTCAAGCGGGCTGAGGAAAGTTACCGGAGTATCTTTGAAAATTCCCAGGAAGGCATCTTCCGGTCAACACCGGAAGGAAAAATCATCATGGCCAATCAGGCCATGGCGAAAATGTTTGGATACGAATCCCCCGAAGAAGGGATGACCAGCATAACCGACGTAATAAGGCAGCACTATGTGAACCCTGAAGATCGCAGAATACTTAAAGAAATGATTAAAGAGCATGGATTCGTAAAGGGGTATGAGACTCAGTGTTACAGAAAGGATGGAAGCATCATCTGGATTTCTCTGACCATGCATGCCCTCCGTGACGAAAAGGGACAAATCATTTATTATGACGGTATAAATGCGGATATTACGAATCGCAAACAGACGGTCGAGCGGATGAAAAAGGCTTTGGGAGCGACCATTCAGGCCATTGCCGTAACGGTTGAGACGCGGGATCCTTACACCGCTGGTCATCAACGACGGGTGGCTAATCTGGCTTGTGCTATTGCTACAGAGATGAACCTTCCTATCGATATGATCGATGGAATCCACATGGCCGCTGCCATCCACGATCTCGGCAAGATATCCGTTCCGTCAGAAATTCTCAGCAAACCGACACAACTAACGAATGTCGAATTCAGTCTCATCAAAACCCATTCTCAATCCGGTTACGATATATTGAAGGACATTGACTTCCCCGGGCCCGTTGCCAGGACTATTCTGGAACATCATGAAAGAATGAATGGCACCGGATATCCAAATGGTTTAACGGGAGACAATATTCTCCTGGAATCACGGATTCTGGCCGTAGCAGATGTGGTGGAATCCATGGCTTCCCACCGGCCTTACCGCGCGGCCTTGGGCCTTGACGCCGCCATGGAGGAAATTGAAAAGGAAAAGGGCGCGCTTTATGATATGTCGGTCGTGGATGCCTGCCTAAGATTGTTCCGGAAGAATGGTTATCAACTTCAATAATATTTATCCCAATCCCCTAAAAAATACCTGCTTTTTTCCCGATTTACACAATATTTCAATCCGTAATAAATGAGACGGTGTATTTTCCTCTTTTAAAAAAAATGAATAGTGTTATTGTAATATTTAAATTATGCATGATCTCGTGTGCCCTCGCGTCACCTCGTGTGACCCTTAGGTTATTAGGTTACGTGTGACCTTCAGGTCATCGGAAAAAGCGAAGTTCGGATATTAATTGTTATCTGCTCATTGCGGACAAAAGAGGAGGAAACAATGGAAAGAATGAAACCCGCTGTATTAATTTTAGGTGTTTTTGCCATAGTTGCTGTATTGATAACCGGGTGTGCCACCGTTCCTATGCCAACAACATCTGCATACCGTGTGGAGATTGACTCAATAGCTATGGCCGGCGCCGATTTAAGAGGCAAAAGTTATGTCATTTCATCAGCCATGCAGGAAATTAGCGATGAGGATTTGCGATTTAAGGAGATTGCACTGTATATCGAAAATGCTTTGAAAATGAAGGGATATAATCGGGCAGATAATAAAGAAAAAGCGGAGATACTCATTCGCCTGGCATATGGAATAGGGAATCCCCAAACAACTACTTACACCACTACCACTGGTTCGGGTTACGCTTATCAGGTTGGATGGTGGTGGCAGATGGTCCCACCTACAACAGAAACTGTGAAGCAAACAACCTATCAGCGGCATTTGGTATTAGAAGCATTTAATCTGAAAACAAAATCAGCTAGGTTGCCCCAGTTATGGAGGACAGCTCTCTCCAGCGAAGGACGCAGCTCTGATATACGTACTGTGCTTCCGCACATGATTGCTGCAGCAGTAGATTATTTTGGAACAAATACTGGCAGAAAAATCCCTACCTCCATTGAGCCTAATGATCCAAGAGTTGATGATATAAAGTATGGTTTTGTAGATGTTACCAAGATAGAAGGCTCCTTTTTGGGAATACAAATAACTCGTCTGAGCGACGCAGTAAAATGGCTGAGCGACGAATATGCAAAAGATGTGGGCCCCAATAAAAAAGACGATGGCGTTTTGGTTTATCGAGTAATTCGGAATACCCTTGCGGAGGAAATGGGATTACAAAAGGGGGACATTATCCTTGAGATCAATGGAAAACCTGTAAGAGAACCTGAAGATGTGAAAAAAGTAATTCATAATTTAAAACCGGGAGAAAAAATCACAGTTTTGTATTGGAGATTTGGACACGGCAAAGATGTCAAGACAGGTTACCTGAAATAGAAAAAATTGAGGCAGCGGGGTCGTTGAAAAACCCCATGTTTTGGGGCTGTTCAAAAATGTTTAGATGCAAGGCGCGCAAAAAATCGAACCGCGAGGCGTATATGGATATACGTTGAGCGGTGCGGTTTGCAGCGCAACACAGCTGAGTTTTTCACGCAACAAGACAATCGCCTATTTTCGTTTCCAGCCAGCACCGTTTGTCACGACAGAGGAGCATTAGATGAAAGATTCATCCAAAACAAAGCAGAAACTTATTGAAGAGCTATCCGTCTTAAAACAAAAAATACAGGAACTGGAGTACTCAGAATTAGAGCGCCAGCAGGCGGAAGAGGCGCTGCGGATGAGCGAAGAGAAGTATCGTCTGGTCGTAGAGAATGCAAAGGAAGCTATCATCATCGCCCAAGATTTGAAGTTGGTCTTTGTCAATCGTGCTGCTGTGGACATGATAGGATATTCCGGAGAGATATTAGTAGCCCACCTTTTCACAGACTTTATCCATCCCGATGATCGTAATATGGTCGTCGATTATCATATAAGAAGGCTGAAAGGTGAGTCAGTTCCCCTTGCTTACTCTTTCAGGATTATTAGCCAAGATGGAACCGTAAAGTGGGTTGAATTTAATACAGCTGTTATTCAATGGAAGGAAAAACCAGCTACCCTGAGTTTTCTAAATGATATCACCGAACGCAGGCAGACCGAGGAGAAACTACGCCAGAGCGAAGAATACTTTAAGGAAATTACAGAAAACTCTTCAGACGTCATTATCATTACGGATAAAAACGGAGACGTAAAATATTGCAGCCGTTCGATCGAGCGTTTTTCCGGATACAAACCTGAGGAACTAATCGGTAAAAGTGGATTTACGTTTATTCATCCGGATGACGTTGAGCGTGCTGCCGATGATTTCGGCAAGGCTATTCTGGCGGTAGATTCCGCGATCCCCAATGAATTCCGCCTGGTGCTTAAAGACGGCTCGTCCCGTTATTTTGATGGGCTGGGAAAAAATCTCTTGGATAATCCAGCTGTTGCAGGTTTTATCATGAATGTCCGTGATATTACCGAGCGCAAGCAGGCGGAGTCCCAAAGGGAGGCTGCGCTCGAGAAACTGCGTCAAAGCGAGGAAAGGTATCGAAACATTCTGGAAAGCATCCAGGAAGGCTATTTTGAGCTGGATCTTGACGGTAATTATACATTTACGAATGAAACAAACTGCAGATTTCTGGGATATACCAAAGAAGAGCTGATCGGCATGAACTACCGGCGGCATACAGATGAAGAAACCGCTAAAAGATTGTATCAGCTCTACTACGAACTTTATCGGACGGGTAAACCAATAGAACTGCTAGACCTTGAGTCTATCAGAAAAGATGGGACGAAAGCGATTTACGAAACTTCGGCATCTCTAATCAGGAATTCAGAAGGCAAACCGATTGGTTTCCGTGCTGTTTCCAGAGATGTAACCGAGCGCAAAAGTATGGAAGAAGCGTTACGCCAGAGTGAGGAAAAATTTCGCAAGGCTTTTTATACCAGTCCGGACTCTATGGCCATCAGCCGTCTCGAAGATGGTATGTATATCTCTATTAATCCAGGCTTTACCAGGGGTACAAAATATACGGAAAAGGACATCATCGGAAAGACCTCAATAGAATTTAATATTTGGGACAATGTTGAGGATAGACAAAGATTGGTAGCCAAATTAAAAAAGGACGGGGAGGTTATTAACCTTGAAGCCACTTTTCGAAGAAAGAACGGTGAAATAAGATATGGGCTGGTGTCAGCTTCCGTGATCGATCTTAATGGTGTACCCCATCTTCTCAGTATTACCCGAGACATAACCGAGCGCAAGCGTGTGGAGGAGGAAAAGCGAAAACTGGAGGAGCGCCTGCAAAACGCGCATAAAATGGAAGCCATCGGAACGTTAGCGGGTGGCATTGCCCACGACTTCAACAATCTGCTCATGGGGATCCAGGGATATGCTTCCCTGGTATTGCTGAATATTAGCCAAAATGATCCGAATTATGAGAAACTCAAACGGATTGAGCAACAGGTGCAAAGCGGGGCGGACTTAACCAGACAGCTGTTGGGTTTTGCCCGCGGGGGAAGATATGAAGTCAAGC
>Ga0154900_1095_pt1 | contig 39441 bp, 40 predicted proteins | sample Rifle2008BG19ft_FD_105872 | JGI IMG/M metagenome (GOLD analysis project Ga0154900, IMG submission 105872) | Deltaproteobacteria bacterium RBG_19FT_COMBO_43_11
GATCTTCGAGGTTTTGACAACGCCCAGTTCGACAGCCGGCATTACACCGCTTGTCCAGGAAATTATTATGATCATAGATGAGTGGCATTTCCGTCATCAGATTGATAATTTTTTGCTTTTTTATAATAAATATTTAACAGGGGCCTCTTACACCCCACATATGGTTCAGCTCCTTCCCGTAAGCCATGAATGGCTCAAAGAAATAGCCACAAAAAAATGGGATTCCAAATCACTGCCGATTTTTCTGATGGATGGCGATTTAATTTTTTCCTCATTGATCAGAGAATATCTTTTTGTTTCCCTGTACCGGGCTTTTGCGGAATCTCTGGCCAGCGAAAATGCCAGTCGGCTGGCTTCGATGCAAAATGCCGAGAAAAACATCGAAGAACAGATGCAGGACCTTCATGGTCAGTTTCACCGGCAGCGTCAGATGACCATTACGGAGGAATTACTGGATATTGTCGCCGGTTTTGAGGCCTTGAGTGAAAAGAAACAATCACAACATCAGCTAGAAAGCAGGTGATGATCATGGCGGTAGAAAGACAAATATGCGGCATATGTGCCTGGCGCCGAGACTGTCAAAAGAGATTCAAGGTATCGTCGGAAGCTTTCCTCGGCAGCCGTTGTCCCGACTATACGAGGGATCTATCTATTAAATCTATTTCCGCAGATGCGCTGGAAGATGAAAAAGTTGCAATGGATGAAATGGTTCAGCAGCAGCTGGATAAGTGGCGCCGGCTGCTGGACAAAGGCTTAAAGCAAGGGCTCGATATAGAGAATTTCAAAGGCGGGCCGGTAATCACCATTTCAAGAGAGCCGGGAAGCGGAGGAAGCGAAATTGCCCGCAGGCTCGCCAGAGCATTGGACATGGATTTGATCGGCGCGCAAATAATCCAGCACGTGGCGGACAGCGCCAAGATGAGCAGAAGAGTTATCGAATCTCTTGACGAAAAAGAAGTAACCTTCCGGGAAACCTTGCTTTCCTCTCTTTTCGGGGAATACCGTCCCTGGCCCGGTGAATTTCTGCAGCACCTGACCCGAGTAATAGGGACTATTGGAGTTTTCGGCAATGTCATTATTGTCGGCAGGGGAGCTAATTATGTCCTGCCGCCGGAAAAAGCGTTTAAGGTCAGAATCATTGCCCCGATGGACTTTCGAGTTAAACATTTTATGGAGGACAGAGGATATACTAAAGCCGAGGCGGAACAATATGTGATTAAAACGGAAAATGACCGCAAAGCGTTTGTGCGGAAATATTTTAATGCCGATGTTACGGATCCCAAACAATATGACATCATCATCAATACGGGAACCATGAAGCTGGACGCGGCAACGATGACCATCATCACTGCTTTCAAGAAAAGGATGGAATGCGCCGCATAAACTTATAGAAATAAAATGAATTTTATCTTTGATGTTTTCAAAATCCTGGAGGGTTATTGCGCGAACCAATACATGGAGAAAATAATCTCAGGACTTCTTTTCCCCATAAGGGCATACGTATAAACACATGCCGCATACTGGCAGTTGTCCTTTTTTCGTCATCGCCACAAAATAATCATTACAGAGTTGAGCGTTATATCTCACTTCCCGGGACTCATTCGGATCAAAATTTCTTCCCGTAAACGCTTTTATGGGACAAATTTTCACGCAGTCGAGACAATCACCGCATTTTTCTCCCATCGGCTTCCCGGTTGGCCTAAGTGGGGCATCGGTCAGAATAGATGACCAGCGTACGCGCGGACCATTATTAGGCGTAATGAGCAGACAGCTTTTTCCAATCCAGCCAAGGCCGGATAGATGCGCGCCCAATTTATGAGAAAAAACAGCGCAATTGCGCTCATCATCATATCTTTCGGAAGCTGGAATCGGCATTACATTATATCCCAGCTCCTGAATAAAACTACTTATCATGGAAGTGTTATAATTCAATCTATCATTTATTATTTTGTAGGCGTGAAATCTATAATTAACCGCAACAGCCTTGTTTGAGCGCAGGGGCAATTGATCGACAATGGCATCCGGAAGTTTCAAACCGATGGATATGCAATATCGGAAATCCGATAGGATGTTTCCGCCCTGATCGATTATGAAATCTTTTGCCAGGGAAAGATCGCTGATTCCAAAATAATTAACGTCGAACTTTCGGGTGAATTTTTGGATTTTTTTATTCAGACTCATAATTTACTTAGTTTATTTCCTAAAATAATGATGTAAAATCTCTTAGCAAATAAAATCAGATGACACCATCCAATTCTTCGGCTACCGGTTTTTTACAAGCTCTGCACTGTTGAGCGCTTCGATAAAGCGGTTTTCCGCAAGAGGGGCAATGATAACGCTGGGCCTCTGCTTTCGCCCATTCTAATGAGCCGATTTCATCACCATGTTCGGCAACTTTATCCCTCCATAGAGGAATAGCTCTTTTTATTACTCTCAAAACTGATTTTTTAATCGAAGAAGGAATAAAATCTGATAAATGGCTATTTTCGATTGTAATGCACGGCCACTGCTCACATTGATGACAGGAATAAAAGCCTTTCGATTTTGCGCAACTTCGAATCGCGCATTTTTGGCAAAAACCAAAAAGCTTCTTCGGTGGATCCGGCTGCATACACCCGAAACATTTTGTTTCTTCCGGTTTTGTATTCCAAACGCTGCTGATAATAGCCCTGAACTTTTCGTTGTTATCCCGTGTCGATATGTAAAGCGCGCAGGCGCCGCAAAATATTCCGCATGGCGCCCTTAAGTTCTTATTTTTAATTTCTTCCTCGGTCCAGCCTTCCATTTTTGTACCTCCTGAAATATTATAAAAATTATTTTTCTATCTTGTTTAGGTGCGAGCAAAGCTTACTTCATGCTTATATTTTTGGTTTAAATAATTATGATAACAAAAGGAATCAAGTGGATTAAAAATCCAAAAATAAATATAAGATGAAATACATTGGCTTTTTTATCCTTAATTCCAAAATAATATATTTGCGCAATAGATCTAAAAAACCAAAACATTCCAAATGAAGCAATCAAATATTTCCCAAGATTTGAGTTAATTAATTCGTTTGGAAAAATAAATGCTGCAAAACCAAATATTATAAAGGTAATAAGCAGAAACAGGCTTTGAATATGCATAATTGATTTATTATAAAAATCAATTTTTTCAAGTGCTTTATCCCATTTAAATAATTTTGGAAAAAAAACATGAGATATCGCCCATGATAAATGATAAAATCCTCCTATAATTATAAATATTTTAGGATTCATTAAATAAACCTCCATAAATTATATATTTTTTTTTAGTATTGGCTTAGGCTAAATTAATCTAAACGCAGTGCTTCATAAAACTTGTCGATTATTTCTTGCTCAATATTTAAGTTTTTTTCGATCTTCAACTTTGACTTCCATGACAACACGTCCCCAGCCGCCGCATTGAACGCCAATGTCGCCGCAACCCGTCCTTTTAAAACGCATTTCGTTTGGATCAACACCGGCATAGAAGAGTTCATGGGCCATGGCAATCAACTGCGGCATTGCATTCAGTGCCCCGAAACAAATTTTTTTTGGGCAGAGTTTTGTCAGTAGATTACCTGAACCATCAAAGTAGAACTTATCACCTGCCTTATGCCGGCTGTTGCAGCCATGCGCCTCCACAACCTCAATCACAATTGTTTTATTCATCAATGCCGGCGCTTTGGAAATAACATCCGCATTTCTGGGATTCTGCCTGAATTTCTTCATTTCTTCGTCGGTATAGCCTAAATGTTCTTGGTAAAACTTCCACATGTCTTCGTTGATTTTAATTTTATCTCCTCCTTTGTTCCATAATATTACCTCTATTTTTTTAAAAAAATTTCAAGACCTGCTTCAACTTTTCCGGATTGGGATTATGTCTATGTACTTCTCCATATCTTTAAACATTTCTTCATCCATGACGTTCATTTTTTTTATGGTTTCCAATGAAAAGAGAGAAACAAGACTGGATGATCGGGCACAAATTTCATTTTCATCATTATAGATGTATCCCTGTAAGATTGCCTCCCGTTCATTATTTATTTTGTTCACCATCCCCTCAACTCTGATCTCTTTGCCGATTAAAACAGGTTTGAAAAAATCGACGGTTAATGATTTTGAAACAACCAGCTTTTTCAGTATAATCAAACCTGCCCAGCCCATAGCTTCATCAAGCATGGTTGAAATAACGCCTCCGTGAACCAGGTTACTCCACCCGCAAAGATGATCAGGCACCGTTAGCCAGGATACCACTGAATCCCTGCTGTCGGTGGTATAAAATTTCATTTGAAGTCCTGAATTATTTTTAAGACTACACCCGAAACAGTTTTGATTCCACATGCTGGGCAGCAGAATATAGTTATCCCTATTTTCGGTTTTCATTAATCACCTCTCGATCCTCAACTTTGACTTCCATGACGATATGCCCCCAGCCGCCGCACCTTACTCCAACATCTGGGCATCCGAACCGTTTGAATCTCATTTTATTAGGATCAGCGCCGGCATAAAGAAGTTCAGCCAACGCGGGCATAGCCAGAGCAATCGAATGCAGGGCGAAAATACAAACTCTGCCCGGCCCCAGTTTGGCCAAAAGGCTGACGCCGCGGCCGTCAAAATATAACTTGTCACCGGCTTTATGCCCGCTGTCACAACCATGTGCTTCAATAACTTCCGCGACAATTGTTTTATTGAGCATTAAGGCCGTTTTGGATAAGGCATCCTCATTTCTGGGATCTGCCCGAAATATCTTCATTTCCTCATCATTATAATTCAGGTGCTTCTGCAATATTTTCCACATATCTTCGCTCATAGATATTTCCTTCTTTTGCGATTTATTTATCAAAGAAAAATCTGTATTCCCGAAAGCATTTCCCGTCGGTATGCATCATACAGCCGGTTACTTTTGGTTTTACTTCATATTTTATGCCCAACGTGTCAAGCCATGTATCTATCCGCAACATAATGCCGCATTCGTAGCGGTCGATAACACCAAGCGCTTTTATTCCCTCGTAGGCGAAGCATGACTTCCACTCAGCGTAGATTGCGTTCGTGGCAGGAGAACTATACGAATATTTCATAAATTGGCCGGTAGCGATCTCCATTGATATATCAAAGAAACTCTTAAACTTATCGAAGGTATTAAGCTGCCCAACACCAATGGCCTTTTGAATACGTTTGATCTCGATGGTAGACATATCGCGTATTGCGGCTTTGTTTATTTTATTTGTTTTTTCAATACCACATTCCTGCAGGCAATTGTAAAACCACATGGCGTCGTGGGTCATCCAGTTTTTATTCAAAATTTCTTTTAATTCATTTTTACTGAGTGAAATTGAGTCAGCATTCATTTTATATCCTCCTTGACATAAGATACTTCATCGGCAACGGCTTTTTTAATTTTTCACTCCCTAAATCACTTCTGCACTCAGTTACTTATAAAACATCTAATTCTTTTACATTATTTGCTCTCGCTCAATTCGTTTTTGAGCCATGTATTCCATTTATCGGCATTCAAATATATATGGTTTTTACAGATTTTGTTTCCCTTAAACTCAATGATGTCCATTCCATGCCCCTTGATCTCAGTCTTACCGTTGGAGATTTTGAAATTATAACAGCCGGAAAACGACCCGTCTTGTTTATGCGGGAATAAGTCACCCGGAATCCATTCCTGCTGCGGCCAGATAAGAAACATTAATTTTAGATATTTAATTAATTGTTCCTTGTTCGTTATCCCTTCCCGAGTGCTGGGGTCGCGGTAATCAAAATCATCGGCATAATAAGACGCGACAGCCTCCGGATCAGACCGGTTCCACGCCCCGATGAAATCGGCAAAAGTTTTTACATAGTCATCAATTTTCAATTGTCCATTTTCCATGCAAACACCTCCTGTTTATTGAATCATCAATAGATATGATGATTTTATTTTGAGTCAAGGTTCATATGTCCCGCGTCATTTCCCCCAATTCTACCGGTTCGAAAGAGTCAAATGTAATGTCCCTAACCTGACCAAAATTTTCCCACAGAAGCTTATAACCTTTTGTGCCTTTAGCGATAGCAATCTTCTCCTGCCAGGCTGCCACCTCATCAGCCGTTGCTTTGCGCAGTTCTCCCGCCGTACCTGAAAGCCTTACCGCGGGAGGAGTCATAAACTTTCCTTCGACAAGCGCCTTGCCCCAGAATAGTTTGTCAGCATTCACAGCCATAACGCAGATTCGGGGATTCTTTTTGAGGTTACACGGCATCTTTTTAGGATTTTCTTCAAAGTAGAAGCCTGTTTGATTATCGCGCAGTATTAGCGCCCCGATAGGTGTTATGTGGGGCGATCCATCTTCGTTAACGGTAGCTACCGCAAAATGACTGCAACTTTTGTAAGCTTCTTCGAATATTGCTCTGATCGTTTTCCAATGTTTACCTATTTCCATAATATGCCTCCATTCTGATTAAAGTGAAAAAGCGAGATTCTCAACTTCGATCTCACATTGACTATCGCCATCCTTCAGGCATTTGACCAAATTCTCTTTAACTTCTAATTCCATCGCCTGATACCAGCCCTGACGCATGCCGAAGCATCCACATTCATAGTCTTTATCCACATTGATACTGCGAACTTTGGTATAGGCATAGCATTGCTTAACAATGCCTACCCATTTGCCCGGACTTAACAATTTAAATTCATAATCGAAATAATCCCGGGTAATAAATGTTTCCATGGCCGATGCTACAAGCATCATGAATTCTTTTTCGTTCTTAGGCTTTTCCAATCCTAACACTTTCATCAGACGAAGCATTTCGACTTTGCCTGTCTTTTGACCGACTTGCAGATTCATTTTATTGGCAACATCCCAACCGGCATTCATCACCATGGCCATCATCCAATGTGAATCACAGGTCCAGCGGCTTTTAGCAACAAGTTCTCTTTTTTCTTCTACCAGGATCAAAGCCAATTTCTTTCTTGCTATATTTTTCAACTCTTGATTCGCTTCCATTGCTTATTAACCTCTATTTTTATAATGTTTAATAAACACAACACGTAGTTATGCGTGAGTACAAAATATAACAAGTTGTAATATATGTCAACACAAAATGTTGTAATTCACGAAAAAATGTTGTAAAATAAAACCAATTGTTATACTGAGACCAAAGTTTCAGAAACAAAGTGCACTGAAGCTTGCTGGTCGAAGTATCCCGCAAAGCGGAGGGCAGTATGCCCGTGATAAATATAGGAAAAAATAGAGAAAATGATTTATAAAAATATCGGCAAAATGATTCAGAAGGCTCGGGAAGAGGCTGGTCTTTCTCAGGAAGAATTATCCTCCCGCTTGGGTTACACTCAAGCCGCTCTCTCCAATTATGAATTGGGAAAACGGCGTCTTTATCTTGCCAATATCGAACAAATTGCTAACGAGCTGAATAAACCCTTAAACTACTTTCTGGAAGATACCGCGGAGACAGCAAAAGCTGGGCAGGAAAAGACTCAAGATGAAATAACATCAGAAATCGACAAATTATTGTTAGAATTACCGCCGGAAGAGCGAAAAAATATACTTGAATATATTCAATGGAGGAAGGAGCGGCTAAGATGATCGGGTTTGACTTAACAAAAGAGCAATTAGAATGCCAAAAAATGGCCAGGGAATTTGCGGAAAAAGAAATAAAACCTTATGCTGCGGAACTGGATAAACGCCCAGAAACGGCGTTTGACTGGAATATAGTCCGCCGATTCGCGAAAGCCAATTTGCTGGGTCTTAATGTTCCCAAAGAGTATGGTGGGTTGGGCGTTGACATGATGACGGCGGTAATCGTTGCCGAAGAAATAGGCGCGGCTTGTCTGGGTATTATGAGTGCGGCCGCCGGTAACTGGCTAGCAACGACATGCTTGAAGCATGTCGGCACGGAAAATCAAAAAAGGCGCTATCTTACGCGATGCTGTGGGGGAAATGCACTTCTGGCCGCCCTGGCGGTAACCGAAGCCGAAGCCGGCTCTGATATGGCTGGAATCAAAACACTAGCCGTCAGAAATGGAGATCATTACATTCTCAACGGTACTAAAATTTTTATCACCAATGCAGGGTTAGCCAATTTCTATATCGTGTTTGTCACTTCCGATCCTAAAAAGCGTCACAGCGGATTAAACGCTTTTATTGTTGATGGCGATTCTCCCGGATTAACTCTGGGTGCAGTAGAAGACAAAATCGGCCTGCGTGCTTCGCAAGTGGGCACACTAATATTTAAAGATGTTAAGGTTCCGGTGGAAAATTTACTTGGCGCTGAAAATACAGGATTTTTGATAGCCATGCAAACGCTGGATATGTCCAGACCCTGCCTAGGGGGAGCGGGTGTCGGCGTGTCACGGGCGGCTTATGAAATTGCCTTATCCTATGCCCGTGAACGTAAACAGTACGGCCGCCCCATCATCGAAAACCAAGCTATTTCTTTTATGTTGGCTGATATGGCGATAGAAATAGAAGCAGCGCGGCTTCTCACTTGGAAAGCGGCATGGTTGATTGATCAAGGGATGGATTCAACAAAGGCCTCTTCCATGTGTAAAGTATTTTCAACGGAAATGGCGGAAAGGGTTTGCAGCCGGGCGATACAGATACTGGGCGCTCATGGCTACACCCGTGATTGGCCGGTGGAGAAATATTATCGCGATGCGAAAGCTATGGCCATCTATGAGGGCACGAATCAAATCCAGCGGATGATCATAGCTTCCATGTTGTAGAGCTTTTCCGGCTCACCGGAAACAAGTTTATCTGGGTGTCTAGTGGCGCAATTTTCAAATTCAGTATTTCCTTGACTTATAAAGCCTCTGTTCTTATAATCCCAAAACATGGCAAAGGAATATAGTAACAATAACAATCTGGGAGGTGAACCGTGGCTGCAGTGAAAGAAAAACGCAAATTCAATTTTGTCTTATTGGTGGTGTTGATTGTTGTCATAATTATTTACGTATTGTTTTACTTCAAAGTATTCTAAAGATCGTTAAGTCAGTAGGGCGGGGAAATGAGTAAGCTATTCTTTAGCGCGTTTCCCCGCCTGACCTTGTAAGCCGGAATTTTAGCGGCCGATAATGTAATTGTTTGGAATTTTAAATTGCTGTTTTCTGCGGCTTAATGGCCATACAGCGCGCCAAAGATGTGCAAAAGCTAAAACCTCTTTTCCGCCTTAACCTTACCCTGACGGATTTCTCGAATAAAATCTTTTTCATCACAAATTTTATTTTCAAAAACGGTTACGCAGGAACCTACCTTAAAAATTTTATGAGCATCACTGCCGCCGGTTCCGGGTATCCCGAGCTTACTCATGGCCTTGCGGACTTTGCTTAAGGCCATCTCCGTATGGTCAGGATGACAAAGTTCGATGGCGTCGATCGGTAATTTATAGATCCTGTCGCCGGCGCCGTAATAATGGGATTTTCCCCCGCGGGACAATTTGTAGGGATGCGCCGCGATAACGATTCCTCTCTCTTTATGAACTATTTCGCTAAGCTCCTGCGCCGAATAACGGCCGGTTAAACTTTGTTTTATGCCGAATACCAAAAAATCTCCCTCCATCTCATTTTTGGCGTTTGAAGTATATATCTCCTGGCCGTTGATTAAAACGACGCCATGAGCATCGGCCAATTTTTGAAGCTTGGCGAATTCTTGATCCGGCCAGCGCATACCATGTTCGGTGATAGCGATACCGTCGAGATGCGTTTCCACCGCCTGAGAAATTAGTTCTTCGGGGCTGATGAAAGAACAATCGGAATATTTTCGTGTATGGACGTGGATATCAAAAACCATCATAAATATTACCCGCAGGAGGCGGAAGCATAATCCGTGCAAATGCTGATTTTTCTATTGTGCTGATGACTTCACTGCGGCGCTTTCTTAAAATACTTTTCAAAATTTCATCGGCCAATTAGGCAAAATATATAAATGTATTTTGGCCGAATAAATACTGATTTCAGGCTGCTTGCGCCTGGGAATACCTGGGATACAATTAGCAGGTTTTGGTTTCATATCCCTGAATTTTGGTATTGGTTTAGATTGTCTTCAGTACATATTTATCTAAAGTGAAGCGCGGTCTTGCTTTGGGTGACCCATCCGGATATCCCACCGGCAGAAGCACTACCGGGTAGATATTATCGTTCAGCGCCAAAAATTCCTTTACCTTGTCGCGGTCAAATCTTCCCAGCCAGCAGCTGCCCAGACCAAGATCAACGGCTTTAAGAACAATGTGCTCTATAGCAATCGCCACATTCATGGAAAGATAGGCCTTGACTGCTTCCGCGTCCATGACCGGGCTGGTTGTGGCGGAGGAGTCACTCATATCCATATCCACGTCTTCGAAGGCGCCTTCTTTTATTAGTTCTCCGACACGCCGCTCTCTTGTATTGATGGCTGTCAGATCGGCACAGCATACAAAAATGACCGCTGCCTTGATAATGAATTTATAGGGTGTGTATTTGCCCAGAGATTCTTTGGCGGCAGGCGATTGCACGACGATGAACCGCGAGGGCTGGAGGTTTGAGCCCGAAGGGGCAAGCCGCGCGGCATCCAGAAGCAGGTTAATCATATCAGCTGAAATATCTCCCTGCCTGAATTTACGAATGCTCCTGCGTGAAGCGATAACTTCTGATAATTCCATTGTGACACCTCCCTGAAAATATTAGGGCTTGAACTTTACAACGTCCTTTTGGGCATGTCAAATGTATAGAAAATGGGAATTAAACATGGCATATTTATTTAATCTATCGTCGTAACCGGCGGAAGATTAAATTTGTTATCCCATGAAAACGCCGCCGTCGACGTTGATAGCCTGACCGGTAATATTTTTAGCTTCTTGAGAGGCCAGATAAGCAACAAGACTGGCTATATCTTCGGCTGTCTGGGGACGCCCCAGAGGCGTCACGGATTTTACCCGCGCCTCGAATACCTCTTGCAGGCTTTTATTGGCCAGAGAGGGGTGATTGTCTTTGAGCGATTGGGCAAGTTTTTCCCATCCCGGCGTATAGACATAACCCGGGCAAACCGCGTTTACGGTGATGTCATAGCGTGCCAGTTCTCTGGCTAGAACCTGCGTGAGTCCGATCACGCCGAACTTGGCCGCGCAATATGCCCCGATCAGCGGCTCCCCCATCTTGCCCGAAACGGACGAAATACTAACAATGCGTCCCTGCTTTCTTTTGATCATTGCCTGAGCCACGGCGCGACAGCACAAAAACGCGCTTTTGAGATTGATATCAATTGTCTTATCCCAGTTATCGACAAGCGTTTCAGTGACATAACCGGTACCCGAACCGCCGCCGACATTGTTGACGAGAATATCGATTACGCCATAAGCTGCAAGTGTCTCGCGCACCATCGCATCCACATCGTCGGGGCTGGTCGCGTCACAGCCGATGGCCAGTCCATCGCCGCTTTGGGCTTTGAGTTCCTCTGCAACTTTTTGGGCGGCATCTTTTTTCAAATCCACCACCACAACTTTAGCACCCTCATTTGCCAGTCGCAGAGCAATTGCTCTGCCGATTCCACTGCCCCCACCTGTTACGATGGCTATTTTATCTTTAATTTTCAAATCCATGATTTTTCACCTTTATACTTTATAATTGCCTATTTTCCAAACACCTTTTTTACGAAAAGCGGGGACGGTTTATCTGCGCGTTAATGTTTGTGTGAAATAATTTAATAAATTCCTCTTTCTCAAAAAATGATGGTTATGTTACTATATAGAAAATAATTTCCTTTTTAAGGAGGGAACCATGAAAGTCAAAAGAATGTTTGTTGCTGTATTAGTTATGTTTTTGGCGGGAACTTTCGGGCATGTATATGGAGAAGATACTGCTACGGGGAAGATCAGCCCAAAAGCACAGGCCAAGGAAATGGTAATTAAAGCCGAGGCATTTGTTAAAGAAAATGGTAAGGAAAAAGCCATCGAGGAATTTAATAAACCGGATGGGCAGTTTGTAAAAGACTCCTTCTATGTGTTTGCCTACGATTTGAAAGGCACGGTGATAGCTCATGCCCTACGTCCTGCACTGGTGGGAAAGAATGTGATAAACGAACCCGATAGCAAGGGAAAATTATTCAGGAAAGAAATCGTCGAGAAAGCCAAAGCAAAAGGTGAAGGATGGGTAGATTACAAGTATCTTAATCCAACAACCAAAAAGGAAAAAACCAAGACAACATATTTTAAAAAAGTAGGTGATATGATTATCTGCTGTGGCGCGTATTAATTGAAAACTTGTTTCCCTTTTTAAAAACTTTTTCCCGTGTAAGCTTAATATAGTTAATGAGGAGGTTATTGATATGTCGGAATTGCTGAAAATGCTTGGTTGTCGTTATCCTATCATTCAAGGGCCCATAGGGATGTTCAATAGCCCCAGGATGGTTGCCGCCGTTTCCGAAGCAGGTGCTTACGGAATGCTGGCGCTGGGGTTTATTCAGGATCCGGACGAGGTAAAAAAGCTTATTGATGAAATTCGGAAGCTGACCGATAAGCCCTTTGGGGCAAATCTTATGCTGATCAATCCGCAAAACGAAAAAATTCTTAAGATATTGGCAGGCGCGGGCGTTAAAGCGGTCACTACATCCGTGGGTTCTCCGAAAGAAATATACCCGGTAATCCATGATCTCGGCATTAAAGGGATTCATGTAGTTCTCGCGCTTCAGCACGCGATACGGGCAGTTACCGCAGGAGCGGACGCTTTGATCGTTGTCGGCTCGGAAGCCGGCGGGCTGCGTTCCTTAAATCCTGAGTCATCAACTATGGTGCTTGTGCCTCTGGTATCCGATTATGTGAAAGTTCCCATTGTGGCCGCCGGAGGCATCGCGGATTCAAGAGGTTATAAAACGGCTTTTGTTTTGGGTGCTCAGGGTGTGCAGGTCGGCACAAGGTTTCTGGCCTCCCTTGAAAGTCCTGCCTCTGAGCAGTGGAAAAAGGCGATTGTCGAATGCGGTGACGGCAGTACCACTTTGATCCCCGCCCTTAATATGAGAGTAGCGGAAAGGATTATCATTACGCCATGGGTAAAGCAGAAAATGGATGACCCTGAAGTGAAAAATATTGCCGCTGAATTGGATCGCAATCCCGCGGCAAGCGGCAATTATGAGCGTGCCTCATTCGGGGCGGGCCAGGTCAGCGCGCTAATTCGGGATATTAAGCCGGTAAAGGCAATAATTGAAGAGATGGTTTCCTGAAACAAATATAAAGGAAGTACGCAGTACATGAAAACAGCTAAAGACAAAGAAGATACAGCAAAAGGAAACATCCCGCCCGCGAATAAAGAAATGGATAGTAATCCCGTACGCCCTGACCTTGCCGAGGTGATCGAGAGGAATTCTTTCGGCCTTGACGCCAATCGCCCCGACGTGGTGGCCAAAAGGAAACAGAAAAACCAGCGCACGGCCCGTGCCAACGTGGAGAATCTTTTCGATAATGGGCATTTTATTGAATACGGAGCGATGACAATTGCCGCGCAGCGAGGCCGCCGCTCGATAGATGATCTTATCAGCAAAACTCCCGGCGACGGCCTGATCACGGGTATCGGCACAGTCAACGGTTCACTGTTCCCCGATGATAAAGCCCGCTGCATGGTTATGGCATACGATTATACTGTTCTAGCCGGCACGCAGGGTTTTTTCAATCATAAAAAAATGGATCGCCTGCTTAATCTGGCGCATGAACAGAAACTGCCGCTGGTATTGTTTGCGGAAGGAGGCGGCGGCAGACCGGGTGATGTTGACGCCGCGGGCGTCATGATAGCAGGTTTGGATTTAAAAACTTTTAGCTTGTTCGGCGGCCTCAGCGGCAAGGTGCCGGTGGTAGGCGTGGTCTCGGGGCCGTGTTTTGCGGGCAACGCCGCTTTGTTGGGTTGCTGCGATGTGATTATCGCCGCCCGGAATTCCAATATCGGCATGGGCGGTCCGGTGATGATTGAAGGCGGGGGCCTTGGTGTTTTCAAACCGGAAGAGGTCGGCCCGATAGATGTGCAGACACAAAACGGCGTTGTTGATATTGAAGTGGCCGATGATGTGGAAATGGTGGCTGTCACCAAAAAGTATCTTTCCTATTTTCAGGGAACAATTTTCAAGTGGGAGGCCGCCGACCAGTCGCGTTTGCGCCGTTTGATTCCGGAAAACAGACGGCGTGCTTATGATGTCCACGTTGTCATCAGAGCATTGGCCGATACGGATTCCTTTCTGGAGCTCAAACCAAAATTCGGGCCGAGTATGGTTACCGGATTTATCAGAATCGAAGGCCGGCCTTTTGGCGTGATCGCCAATAACTGTATGCATATGGCCGGAGCCATTGAAGCGGAAGGCGCGGACAAAGCGGCACGCCTGATGCAGATTTGTAACGCGCATGGCCTGCCGGTTTTGTCTTTGTGCGATACCCCGGGCTTTATGGTCGGGCCGGAAATCGAAAAGCGCGCGCAGGTACGCCACGTCTGCCGTATGTTTGTTATTGGCGCGCATTTAACCGTGCCTTATTTTACGATTGTTTTGCGCCGGGGCTACGGTCTCGGAGCCATGGCGATGGCTAGAGGCGGCTTTCATGAATCTTTCTTTACGGCCGCCTGGCCGACCGGGGAATTCGGAGGCATGGGACTGGAAGGCGCGGTGAAGGCCGGTTTCAAAAAGGAACTGGAAGCGGTGAAAGACCCGAAAGAGCGTGAAGCGCTCTACGATAAACTTGTCGCCCAGATGTATGAAAAGGGCAAAGCCATCAACATGGCCGCCCACCTGGAAATTGACGCGGTCATTGATCCGGCCGATACCCGCAAATGGATTATGCAGGGTTTGAACTCCTATCCCGTCGAGCGGCCTCATGAGGCGGATCACTCTTACATTGATCCGTGGTAAAAGCAAACATACGAATCCGCCGCCGCGGACGCTTCACGAGTAGCGCATTTTAGGTCTTACTTAGTAGGGGTCGGTCCGTCCTCTTCTTCTTTGTTTAAGTCCAACTCAATATCGTCCAGAACATCCGTTATTTTTTCCGTCTTATCGATAACAACGGTGGAATCTCCCAGCGCGCCTGGTTGGCCGGCCGCGCGTGTGACGGCGGATTTTACTCTTTTCTTTATCTGCCAGGATTCTCCCGAAGTGACAACAACCCAGTCGTTGAGTTCAAATTGGATATCACGTACGTGGGGCAAGGCGACAATTTCCCTGATAATGGATTCTATCTCCTTGGCGGAATAATCCCTGTCCGGCCGGACCAGATCGCCGTTGATATAAACCGTAGAGCCCATAAAGGAATAATCTATCTTTGTCAGATCCACGTCATGGCGCGTGAAAACCATCCTGACGTTGCGATTGACTTCATAACGGGATACCTGTTCATCCGGCGGCATATTTACTACCCCTTAGATATAAAATACTTCCAATAGCCGGTTATTGTCAAGAACTGGATGACTGGATGAAAAAAGAATTGCAACACCCCGATAACGTCAACGCTGTCATTTTGCCCACTATGTTCTTGCCATATACGCTTCACGCTAGTCCAGCAGGCCTTTTTTATCTAATTCAGTCTTCAGCCTAACAGACTAAACCCCTTTAGATCGACAAAGGTCAGGAACAAAAATTTGATCCCACTCGTCCTCAGCTAGCGCATTGAGAAAAACTGATATTTGAAGACCTCACCCTAACCTATTTTCAGGCCTCATAGCCGGCAAGCCGAAATAGGCAAGGATTTTAAACAAAACCGTTCCCGGTAATTTTATGGACCGGACTGAACGCGAAGGATCGCGCCATTTCCGTAATCAACCAGGTAAAGTTCACCGGCGGTGTCCTGACCGAAGGCACTGACGATAAGATTATGCGTCAACATGAGAGTCCGCTGCCAGGTACCCGAGACCTCGCTTAAACCCCATACGTGGCCGCTAGAAAGATCACCGAAGACATACACACCCACCAGCGCCGGAATAGACGACCCGTGATAGACGAAGCCCCCGATGATGGATTCACCGCCGGCTGCATCATGACCGTACTCAGTAATCGGCGGGGTTAAACCCGTCATGGTGCATGAGGGGGTACCCGGAGGGTAGCAGTGATTGCCTTCCATGATCTTCCAGCCGAAGTTAGCACCCTTGGTAATCAGATCCACTTCTTCCCAGCTATCCTGTCCGACATCGCCGGCAAAAAGACGGTCGGTGGAAGGATCGAACGAAAACCGCCAGGGATTGCGCAGCCCGTAAGCCCAAATCTCCGGCAGTTCGTCGACACCGGTAAAGGGATTATCAGCCGGAATCGCATATTGTTTCCCGGGTGCATGGGTGCTATCCACATCAATGCGCAATATCTTGCCCAGGAACGTTGCCAGATTTTGACCATTGCCGGAGGGATCGCCTCCGCTCCCGCCATCTCCCAGAGCGATATACAGAAAACCGTCGGGATCGAAAGCGAGCTGTCCTCCGTTGTGGTTATCAAAAGGCTGGTTTACCACCAACAGCACGATTTCGCTTGTCGAATCAGCCAGATTGGGATCCCCTATAGAGACGGTGAACTCGGAGATGACCGTCTGCAGCTGCCCTAGTACACTACGAGTGTAGTTGACGAAAAAGCGCCCATTCGTGCTAAAGTTCGGGTGGAACGCGAGCCCCAGCAGCCCTTTCTCTTCTCCGGATTCTATATTAGCTGTAATGTCCAGGAATGCGGTCGGCAATAGAACCCCACTCTGGATAATCCGGATAGGGCCTCCTTGCTCGACAACAAATAAACGACCTGTACCATCGTTCGGAGCTTCCAGACCTACCGGAGCACTAAGCCCGCTAACGAAGCTCGCCAGTGACAACAATCCCGGGTTCGGCAACGTACCGCCCGAACCTGAGCCGCCTCCCCCTCCCCCACAACCAAAGGGCAGGATGAACAACACTCCCATCAATACTAAGAGGCAAAGAAGTTTTCTCCTTTCCAATGCCTCAAAAACCTTTCTCATTTTAGTCTACCTCATTGTAATTCCATGAACCTTCCCTCGAAAACTGCCTTCACTTCGAGAACAAGTTCACTCTGAACCGGCGTCCCCGGATTTTTGTTGCCATATAAAAATACCGCTACCAACCTATCGTCGCCGATTGTTTTTTAATATATGGAGGCAATATTCACGTGTCAAGGCGGTTAAACGGATATAATTTATGTTTTGTCGTCCGATAAACTGATATTTCAAGACCTGACCCCGATTACCGATTACCACATGCATTTGTCTTTCCCCGGCAGGGAATCCCGGCGTATGCTTGGGTAGAGCGGAGGAATCCAGTTATTTTGCCGTTTATCCTTCAGCCTTCAGTCTTCGGTCTTCAGCCGCAGGCATAGAGGCTTGAATTATGAAACGCCTTTTGATAAGCTTCCAATAGTTACCGAATTCGGTAGCGAGCGCAAACTCCTTCGCGAGCTTTCGGGTAAGCGAGCGAATACTGAATAATATCGTTCCTTAAGAATCGAAGATTCTCCGCGGCTTGACGCGGAGAGCTTCAATTATTGAGCCGGTACAACCGTTCCTGATTAATTGCGATTAATTTATGAAAATGAAAACTTATAATGTAATAATTATCGGATCCGGACCGGCCGGACTTTTCGCGGCGATGTGGCTTGAGCGTCTGGGGATAGACAAAGTCGCCATTATCGACAGGCACGCCTATCCGGCCGGCGGCCTGTTGAACGACGGCAAACTTAACTTCGATTGCCGCATTGGTCTCGATCTGAATGAGCTTCAAATCGGTGAAGATAAAGCCCGGCAATTGATGAGCGAGACTAAAAAAATATTCGTCGGATTTCCCCGCTGTAAGCAGGTAACATTTATCGACAAAAATAAAAAAATCGAAGTTATAAAAAATATCGCTTGTGAGCACGGCGCTCAGTTTATTGCGCCGGAGCAGTGGCATTGGGGAACCGACAACGGAAAAGCCGTTGTAAATTATTTAAGAGGGCATCTTAAAAAAACGGAATTCTTTCTGGAAACAGAAGTATCCTCAATTGAAAAACTCGAAGGCGGCGGCTTTCGTCTTATCTGCAGCCGCGATAAAAAACGAATCAGCCATAACACCAGATGCATACTGGCTGCCCCGGGACGCAGCGGCGCTTACTGGTTTCGGGATATCGCAAAAGAGTTGCACATCCAACATAATTTCGGACCCATCGATGTGGGAATCCGGATTGAATTAAACCGAAAATTTTACGATCCGATTACGGATATTGTTTATGATCCTAAATTTATTTTCACAACCTCTCGCCATGGAGACAAGGTCAGGACGTTCTGCACAAACCCGGGCGGCCGGGTGCGGGTGGAAAATTATTTCGATTTCAAGCTGGTCAATGGCGATGCCCTTTCCGGCAAGAAAACGGAAAATACAAATTTTGCGTTAATCAATACTGTCGAGCTGACCAAGCCATTTTCCGACACAACCGCGTTCGGCCAAATGATCGCCCGGCAATTTTTTCTTTTAGGCGGCGGTAAGCCTATTGTACAAAGGATTGGTGATTTCCGTGAAGGAAGAAGAAGCTCTGCGGCGACTTTTAACAGCGCTACCCGCCATTTTGAAGTGTGCAGGGCAACATATAACGCTATACCGGGGGATATCGCGCTGGGTATGCCCGCTCGGATCATGGACAATCTCTGGGAATCGTTCAAGAAACTGGATAAAATAGTGCCCGGTATTCTTCACCCGTCAACGTTAATATACGCGCCGGAAATAAAATTCTTTGATACTCATTTTCCTACGAACCGGAATCTGGAAACAAATGTAAAAGGTATTTTTGTGGCCGGCGACGGCACCGGCAAAAGCCGCGGAATTGTGGGAGCAGGAATTTCCGGAATTATTGCCGCCCAGGGTATCGCCGAAAAATATTCCAAGACCTGACCCTAGACCGCTACCTCTTTATAATTACCGATTTTCCAAACACCTTTTTCCCGAAAAGCAGGGATTGTCTGTCTGCGTGCGGCGTTAAGCAACGCGTGAATTGATTTATTATTTATTTTGGCGAAATCTGCCAGTGGGCTTATAGTATCACCCTGCAAATAAGCAATTCTTTTGTGCAACGATTCTGCTAATGCCAGCGTGATAATTTTTTCCATAATCTTTGTATTTTTTGAGTCTTTATATTCACCAAATGCTCTGTAGTAGAGCAGTTTCTCTTTATCGCGAATGATAATGTTGGGAAAACCAAGGCGCGCAAGATGATAATTGATAATCACACGTCCGATTCTGCCGTTGCCGTCGCAAAACGGATGAACAGTTTCGAAATCAAGATGAAATTTAGCGATTTTGTCGGCAAAGTAATTAATATGATCAGAAGAAAATTCCAGCAGAATCGATTCCATCATTCTTTCTACATGTTCCGGTGCCGGAGCTATATGTGTGCCCACGCGGACATATTCGCCTTTAGCGCGGAAACGCCCCGCGATAGCGTCGGTAATATTCCCCATAAGCATTTTGTGTAAAAGCAGGATGAGTTCAATCGAAAGTTCTGTGTCGATTACTTTATTTTTTATGTATTCCATCACCTGCGCTAGATTTTTTGCTTCAAAAACTTCCCGCACTGAAACATTACGGGAAATTTTCATCTCCAGCAAAATGCGCTCCGTTTCTTTAAGTGTCAGTGTAGAATTTTCGATAGCATTGGAATTGAAGACGCTTTCAGGAAGTTCGGATTCATCAATCAGTTTCAGTAAAGACTCTTTCCCTTTACAAAGCCGGTCATATTGGGCTTTTAAAACTTGAATATAATTTTTTACAGGAGTTATTGTTGCCATAGTCGATAATATAATAAATTAACCGTAATTTGTCAATAATTCGTTAATATATTGGAAAAACAAAGATAATTAACGGTGATTACCGTTCTTTTCCTTCAGTAAGTGAGGTTACTGATAAGGTTTTTTCTTCACGAGATACGAGATGCGAGATATGAAATCCGGCGTATGCCGGACGCGTTCCTTCAATAGAACCGTCCGCAATTATCTAAGCGGGATATTTATTTAATTACGCCGCAATAAATTGTTGTTTATTCCATCCAATGGACGAATTCAGTCAGTTTCGCTCTGTCCCGCTCGAAATTGTTGAGAGGAAATGACGGATCGGGATAGCCTAGAGCGATGCCCACGACGATTTTTTTATCATCAGGAATTGCCGCTATCTTTCTAATTTCAGCGGAGTAACGCGCGGCCGCGGCCAAGAGACACGTGCCGAGACCTTTGTCGTGCGCCGCCAGGCAGATTGTTTGGGCGATGAGACCGATATCCAGCATCTGGTATTCAACAAGATTATCCCGCGAAATACAGGCCAGAATCAGACAAGGGGTATCAAACATGGAAACCATATTCTGATAATACTTATCGCGTGCTTCTTTATCTTCTCTTTTTATGCCTTGCGCGCTTAAAACGATTTTGCCCAGCTCTCCATATCTTGCTTTCATGGCATCAGGCCATTTCTCCAGCATGGGCACATCGGACGCGATCGCCGCTCCGGCCAGCGTTTGCTTAAGATTCATTTCTTTGAATTTCGCCAATGTCTTACCCGTCAGTACATACAAGTCCCAGGGCTGGGTATTTCCCCACGATGGCGACCAGCGTGCTACTTCCAGAATCTCTGTAATTATATTTTTCGGTACATCCTGCGATTTGAATTTACGAATACTCCGTCTTCCCTTGATTGCGACAGCTAATTCCATGGTAACCTCCTTCGCGGAATCAATCCGCTTATTATTGACATTAAAATTAAACAGAGCCGCTCCCAATTACCTCGTGTCATTCCCTGGCTTGACCAGGGAATCCAGGAACATTAATATCAAAGTGAACTGCCCTGTTTATTTCTCTAACGCTTTGCATATTTTATCAATGCTAAAAGATACCTTGATTTAAACTGGTTGCTTGCCAGTATTTGTTTTGCGGGAGGCAGTTTTAGAATAACACCAAGCACTGCCGCCATCGCCCGATGGCTTAACAGTAGCTGGTTATCAAAAAGGAGATTCTGAAACTTTCCGCGCTCGATGGCCATTAGCACAACTCTATGCACTGAATTTACCGGCGTGATAACCCGCTCGCTACGGGATTTTAATTTGAGGGCGGAAACTATGCAGCCTTTCAGGCATACGCCGCAGCCAAGACATTGATCATCATCCAGCTTTGCTTTCTTCTTCTCTGGTTTATGCGGATCACTGGCGGTGACAAGCGTCATGGCCTCTACCGGGCAAAGTGATACACATTTTCCGCATCCGTTACATTTTTCTTCAATTATTTCCGGGATAAAATTCGTCGTATGCACGGGGTTTAAGAAACCAAACTTTCTGGCCGCAATTAATGCTTCGCAACAACAACCGCAGCAATTGCAGATAAAACCTACACGTTCCTGAACATTTTCGCCAAACTGGACAAGGTTATGATCCTGAGCTTTATTTAGCAAATCCAGCCCCTCCGCGGCATCGACTTTTCTGGCAATTTTATGACGGACTAATGATTCAGCGGGAGCATTGAAAGTCATGCAAATATCCATTGGCGCGCCGCAATTAAGGCCTACATGTTCCATCTTGTGCCGGCAATAGCAAACACCAACACCAATTTGTGAAGCTGTTTTTATAACTTCCGATGCCCGCTCAAAGTCAAGAACATGGAGAGCATTTTCGTTGGTCAGGACACCCTCGTTTACAAAAACTCTTCCCAGCTGAGTTTCGCCGTTAAGGAACAGATCTTTTATGAAATCCTCTTCCACATTCAGGTACTGGTAAAATAATTCTGATAAGACTTTTTGATCGATATCTTTCCTGTAGCGCATCATGGAGAATTCAAAAAATCCCGCCATGGGAGGAGGCAGAACATAGGTGGCGTTTCCCTCTTCCTCGTAATCAAGCAGAATTCCGCGATCAGCAAGATCGTTCAAAATAACACTGGCATCACTAAGGCTAAGCTTCCAGATTGCGGCTGCTTTTTTATCAGTGAATGGTTTGATGGGAAGCCGAGAGACAAGCTTAGCTTCCCTTTCGGAAAAAAGAACTTTGAGGATTTTAAAAAGCAGTTCTGTGGGTGGAGCGCCCTGGGGAAATCTGTTTAATCTCTGAGCCAGACTATTGTAACTATTGGCCTTGATAGTATTGTGATGTGCCATTTAATACTCACCTTGTCATTCCCTGGCTTGACCGGGGAATCCAGTCCCTCCTCTGTCATTCCCGTCGCAGATGACCTCGCGTGACCTTTAGGTTATCAGGTTACGGAGGCGGGAATCCAGATTTGTTCCTTAGTTATAATGTATTCACGAAATAAAGACTAGGCAACCTTTATCTTGTTTAAATCTTCCAATGGAATAGCCGTCACGTTGCGATCTAAGGGATAAGATTCCTTGCCGGGGTAAATAATCCATAGATGCTTGAGAGATAGTTCTTTTAAAGCTGAGCGCATTGATTGCGTAAGATTTGGGGCTTGCGCATATTTTACCTCGATTCCATAAAGCTCCCCTTTTTTTTGGAATACCAGGTCAATCTCAGCGGCGGCATGCACTCCCCAAAAAAAGGCCTCGTCTTCTTTTAAATGGGCCGTTTTAATTGCCTCTTCTAAAGCAAAGCCTTCCCATGAAGCGCCAAGTTTAGGATGCAAAAGAACATCTTTCTTACCCTCCAATGCGAATAAGGCATGCAATATACCGGAATCGCGAAAATAAACCTTTGGTCTTTTGATGATTCTTTTTTTTGTATTATAATACCACGGTCGCAACTGACGGACCATAAACGTTCCTGAAAGCAAATCCAGATATCTTTGCGCGGTGTGGTCAGATATACCCAAGCTCTTACCTATTTCCGAGGCGTTGAATATTTGGCCGTGATAATGCGCAAGCATTTTCCAAAAACGGCCTAATGATTTGGCAGGTATATTAATTCCCAACTGCGGTATATCCCGTTCTAAAAAAGTAGCAATAAAATCTTGACGCCATTGATAGGAAGCCGCTTCGTTTGAAGCCAAAAAAGATCTGGGGAAAGTTCCCCTAATCCATAATTTTTCTGCTTTTGAAGCGCCCAATAGCTGGAGAGAAAAACCGCCTATTTCCACATAGCTAATACGGCCTGCCAAAGATTCTGAGGATTGCCTGATTAAATCTCTTGATGCGCTCCCTAGGATTAGATATTTTGTTTTTTTATAGCGGTCGGAAAGGACACGAAGCACAGGAAACAAATCAGGAGATCTTTGGATTTCGTCAATAATAATCAGCCCCTCGATATTTTCCAATGCCAACAAAGGTTCCTGAAGCCGCTGGATATCCCGGGGGTTTTCAAGGTCGAAAATGGTAACTTCTAGCGGCCATTGAGAAGAAAACTGGCGCGAAAGAGTAGTTTTACCGCATTGTCTCGGCCCTAAAATAGCGACAATAGGATTATTTTTGAGGAGCTTATTTAATAACTCAATCTCGGTGGTTCTTTGTATTTGCATGGCATGACTTTATCATGAAATATCGACATGTCAAGTCGAAATATCATTATTCCCTCCCTTGAGCGCATGCCGCGGGAATCCAGTTATTTTACCGTTTATCCTTCAGCCTTCAGTCTTGATACCATGTTTTACCCCATACTCTTCACGAGATACGAATCCCGCTTCACGATTTTCAGATTGTCAATTGTCAAGAGTAAAGATTTGACCCCGATCCCCTCCCTCACCTTGGCTGAACTACCACAGGTGGCGGAGGCTTAACTGGGTGTACCACACGAGGCGGTGGAGGCTTAACCGGCTGCACCACCACAGGCGGAGGTGGATTAACTGGGTGTACCACACGAGGCGGAGGCGGATTAACCGGGTGCACTACTACAGGCCTCGGACGGGGCGCAATGATGCAGCCGCTGATGATAAATATGAATAAAAACAAACTAATAGACACGAAACGCGTTATTTTAATCATAGCCTACTCCTTTCTATCTTGTATTGGTAAAATTTTGCCCTGCCTGTGAATATAGGCAAGCCGCTATTTTATGTCAATCAATAATTACCAGGCGCAATTAATATTGTTAAGACTATATAAGCACGCATTCCTTGTCTATCTATCCGCTTTTAGTTGCACGGTATAGAGAACATCATAACCTTTTGCGTGTTCCCGGATAATCGCCAGCGTTTTAAAATCTTTTTCCTTCGGGCTATCGTAGGGGCCGAAAGTATATTTCCTGACACCCGTTTCCACTCCCGGCCCATGAGTTATTGTTTTTTCCCAGAGTATTTTATTTTTTCCAGCAGCTTTAATGGGAGTCCAGTCATAGATAGAAGATATTTTTTGTTGAAGCTGCCAAGCACAGGGATTCTTTAACTTGATATGCATGCTGAACTTATCCGGCGGAACAATAAATTTAGTACCTTCAGGCGCCGGTCGGAGAGTCGTCTTCCCTAATTTTATCGGCTCGGGAATATACATATCATTTTCCTTAAAAGGCGCGTTGGGATCACCCGAGGGATCCTGCACGCGAATTTGCATAACATCCCTTTCTGAAGCCAGTTTGCCGTCATAAACCGTGAGGGCGACCAGATATGTACCAAGAATATCCGAGCGGAAACGGCAGTTTTTCATTGTGCGCTGACCGGCAAATATTCTGGGCGTTGCGTTTTGCGGCGCGGCAATAACCTTCCATTCGTAGTAAATTTTATCACCATCCGGGTCATGGCTGTTGCTTGCGTCCAGAAAAACGGTTGCATACCGCTGGATGACCTGATCCATCCCGGCATTGGCTATTGGCGCGCGATTAACTGTTACGGATTTAGAGCCGGCTCCCATAAGAAGAAGAGCCATAGTAATTGTTACGACTACAAAAATAATCCTTTTCATTTTCTCATCCTCCTTTATCTATTAAATAATCATTCCTTTTACTCTATTCATATCGCCAATTGTCAAGAGTAAAGATTTGAGCCTCCCAATTCCCGGAGCATAATTAAAGTGTTCAAGTTTATATTTCCCCTTTTATTAAAGGGGGATTTTGATGGTGCCCAATTTTCTCTTTATCCTTGCACTGCTTGTTATTCATGCTTTAAGTTTACTTGAAGCTTTAACCAGCCGGGAAGCCATCTTTTCTTTTTCCATAAGCTGTTCCACCAAAACCTCTCTCATCAGGTTGCAGGCCTGAATGATTTTAGGATTGGCGATCCGATAATATAATTGGACGCCTTCACGCCTTGCCAAAATGACGCCCTTCGATTTCAAAACATTCATATGCTGAGATATATTCACTTTAGCCAATCCGGTTTTTTTCATTAATTCGCTGTTGGACATTTCTCTGTCCTTCAGCAGATTGATAATTTCCAAGCGCTTATCATTGGCGAATATTTTACAGATATCAGCTTGCAGTTTAAGAATGCTTTCCATTTATCCTCCTAGTTTCAAAATTGTACCTAACTCCCATTATTGCACTTTCCACCACAGCACAAGCAGAACCTAAACTACAACTGTTGGTATCACCGCATGCAAATTGTTCAGGCGGCAAGTTCTGCCAGCCATTTGCCGGCGCTGACTATGGCGATGTTATCTTTTTGCTGCTCGCGCCGGAGATTCTGAACCAGTTGCACTGCAGCGGCTTCGGGCAGTTTCTTTGCAAGCAGGATAAGTGACGCGGAAGGTGAATCATCAGAGGCTTTCACTTCAATGAGATGCGACGCTTTTCCTTTTTTGCTCAGAGAGAAGTCAACTTCTTTACCGTCTTTGATTTTGATATAGTTGAGTTCAATATCCTCTCCGGAAATATCTTGCAGATACTGAACATGTTTTAGCAGACATACCGCGCAGGTATTTTCCAACTGTATTCCTTCACCACCCAGAACAAAACCGCTGTCATAAAAATACAACTTGGGTTCTTTCAGAATGGCTCTGGCCACATTGGTATGGAAGGGACGTACGGTAAACACTATACACAAACTTTCCAGTATATCGATATACCGGCGCACCGTATTGGGGGCAATTTGAAGATCCTGCGCTATCGATGTGTAAGAAACAGGAGAGCCTACCCTTGAGCGCAACAATTCAAGCAAAAGCCGCATGGAACGCACTTCCTGCAGTCTGCTGAATTCCATAATATCCTCGCGGATCAGGTCGGTATAGTATTGATTGCGCCAGCGTGTTGCTTCGGTTTCCGACCCGGACAAAAAAGGCTCGGGAAATCCGCCCAACCGGTTAAGAAGCGCCAGCGCTTCATCAGGCGAAACAGTGTTTTTCAATTCACGCACAGAAATCGGATTAAGGCGCATGGGGAAATAGCGACCGGCCAGTGACTCGTCGGATTGTCTGTAAGTATCCAGGCGTGCGCTGCCGGTAATAAGGATAGACTGTTTTTCCGGACGCGTGTCAAAGACACCTTTAACAAACTTTTTCCATTCCGGCTTTTTGTGTATTTCATCAAGAATAAGCAGATCGCTTTGGTGAGGCCACGACTGTTTATTGATAATCTGCGCATCGGCCATATTATCGAAGTTCAGATACTGAGGGGAGTTGAATTCCGGCATGAGCGCTTTGGCCAGCCAGGTTTTGCCGACTTGCCGTGGCCCTGTCAGAATGACCATTTTCTTCTTCAAGTCTTTTTTTATCGAATCATAAAGGTAACGTTTCATGGCCGACTATTTAGCAGGATATTGCACAAAAGTCAAGACTATTATGCATAGTGTTGCATAATAGTCGAATTGATGTTTTTGATTAATACCTTCTTTGTTACTGTCATATCGACGTGTTATGTCCGGCACCTACCGGGTAACTGGGCAAGCCAGAAACATTAAATTAATTGGAATTCGGAACGTAAAGATTTTTTGTTCGGCTTGGATTGTAATATTTTGACATAATTTTTTAAACGTATTCCTTACATCTTCCAGGCGCCAAAGCGCCAATTTTTTTCAATTCGATGATTCTATATCTTCTCCAACAACCGTTTGTTCGCTTTCTATTTGTTCTTCTTCCTGCGGCAACGTGTCTTTAATAAGCACCTTCACCAACTCACTCGATTGTTTCAATATCCGTGATGCTTCATTCTCCGCTTTTTTCATTGTCCTTTCCAGGGCATCATCAGCCAGTTCCGCTTCTAAAATTTCATCATTATCAAATTCTTCGTTCATGGCAAAAAACTCTCTCTTTGTTTTATGTATAAATAGTGTGATTCAATCTTTTAATAGAATTATTTTTATTTAGCTATTTTTTACTAAGAACACAAATTTATCAATTTTGTTAATTTTATATATTTAGAAGAATTATGCAAGATTTTTTGATATTTCCGCTTTGTCATTCCCGCGAAAGCGGGCTATAGTGCCCTTTAGGGTAAATCCAGTTCTTCCTCTGTCATTGCGATGAGCAAAGCAAAGCCTGCCCCGGACTCCGATCCGGGGAAGCAATCTCGTACAACTGTCATTGCCCGGCGAATGCCATGGGAGCGCTTCACGAGATACACATTTATTTCCGCTTCACGCTTCACGAGATATGAAATCCGGCGTATGCCGGACGCGTCCTTTCAATAGAACCATCCCGGATTATTCAGGTATGCAGTTTACTTGTTCGTGTTGACGCCGATTTTTGTATAGAGAGGACAATACCCGCTCATTACACTTGAGAGAAGCGATCCACTAATGATGAGCAGCAATCCTGCAATACCGGGAAGCATGCCCCAGAGGTAAGCGGCGATAATCAGAAGTGCAACGATGGTCCTTATAATTTTGTCAATCATGCCAACATTTTTTTTCATACAAATCTCCTTTAATTATAATTTTATTTTCAATTCTCAAGCCACTCGCCCGCGCATTGTCATTGCGAGCCGCCTCTCAGGCGGCGTGGCAATCTCGTACCTTCTTTTACTTCCCCCTTTTCTAGCGTGCCCTTTAGGGTAGAGGGACTGAGGGAAGGTGATATACGCTTCACGCGTTACAATCTTTAGATTGCCAATTGTCAAGAGTAAAGATTTGAGCCTCCCCCATGCTCCCTCAGTTCCATCACAGCTTTTTGGATAGAAACTTAGAATTTTAAGGGCGTCCCTCTTTCCCCTTAGCAGCAGACAATGGCATTTTTGGAAGACGAAAAAGATGAATAAATATTTCTGTGTTAGTTAAGAAAAATAGTTGTCAGGATGTGGGCATACATCAATCGTGCTTCTTTCTAAATTATACAACAACTTCCGTTGCATAAAAATATACTTTTCTTTTCCAAGATCTAATTCATTTAATGTTGGTTTATATCCTACGTGTTTATAAAAATCTTGCCGGTCATTAATACCCCAAAGGCAAATGCTATCGCAATTGTTAGAACGCGCACATGTTTCTGCAAACCTCATAAGGCTTCCGCCGAGCCCGGAACCACGGACAGAATTGTCAACAACTACAGCATCAATAAATAAAACATCTTTTTTAATTAAAAAACTTATAAATCCAAATATTTTTCCATGACGTTCATACACATAAATATAGTTTGATGCTGTTTTGTATTGATACCAAAGATCAGACCAAGTTATTTTAGCAATAGATTCTACATCGGTATTTATGCTCTCTGGTTTTCTTTTTATATCTTCTTCATTAAGTCTACGAAAAACGCCGAAAGGAACCAATCTATTGTTAGGTATTTTTTCAAGTAAAAAAACGGCTCTATCATGATCACCAATAAGCAAACTGAAGAAGTTAGGAATAACACAAGAACCTCTTTTTATAACCAATGAATACGACATTATTTCAGATGCACCTAGCTGTTGAATCTTTTCAAAAGCCAGAAGCATTGTGCTTCCAGAATGGACAGAACTGTCGATTATTAGTACCGATGCATCTTTGAATAAAATCTCATCACTAGGATTTTCTAAACAGATGGTTTTTGTATCCCTATCAAAAGAAAGAGGAATGATTTGAATTTGTTTTTTCTTATCACTTGGTATGTGTGATGCAATAACGGCAGTAATTTCTGCTCCTGATAACCCCAATACACACCATACATTGGGGGAATTTTTGTCAAGCTTATTTAACCGATCCCAGAAGTCTTTTGCATATCCCGAGACCTCATCTTTGCTTAAATAATAAGTATGCAATTGGCTTACGTTCCGCGGATAGATAGTATTGGTTTCGTAATAGGGTGCTTATCTAATTCTTCACTCCAGTCGGCAAAATAACAATCACTACAAACGTGTCCTTTGTCTGTACTACGGTTACCCGTTATAGCTTCTTGAAGAGGGGTATCACATTTGGCGCAACGTTGTACGTTTAATAACTTTTCCCTTCTGGATGGCAATTCAATTAAAAATTGTTCTAAAGTCATAAACGTTCTCCTTTATTTTTTGTACATAAAAAGAAAACCCCGCGACAACCTTAAAATAGGCGGAGTTCTTCACTATAAAAAATCGTTTTTTTGTAAGTAAACATTATAAAAAAAACCATATTATCAATGACTTATATTAAGTCTACTAATCAGTTTAGGGATTATTTCTTAGGATGTCAACAAAAAAGTGGGCTTTTTTTTCACTTTTTTTGAAATGTCAAGAGCAATTTTAGCCCAATTTTAGACTAATTTTAGACCAAACTTAGATTCATTTTTAGCGAAATAAACTACCTTAAACTAGGACATTCCGTTATAATTTTACGCCCAGGATGATTTTTGTTCGAAGTGATCAGCTAATACTAACCGCTCTTCTAATCCATTTGGGTATTTATATAAAAGTTTTGCGTGATCAAATTCAGCATGAGTTTTATGGATTATTCGGTGATGATTCGGACACGTGACAATAATGTTTTTGCTAACATCCAAGCCGCCGCTGCTCAAGGAATCAATATGATGAGTCTCTGCAAATGGTTCTTCATACTTAATCCTGAAATTCATGCCGCAAACCTGACATCTGTGGTCATAGATCGATTTCAATGATTCGGATAATAGAGGATCGCGAAAAAATTCTTCGTGTTCAGGAACTATAATCTTTTTTGGCTTTTCAGGATGAGTAATCACGTCATAATTTCCAAGAGTCTCTTTAACCAAACTCGGACCAAATGTATCTCTTAGTTCATAGCCGGTCAATCTACCCCAAACGTATGCTGATATTACGGCTTCGTCTTCTTGGGTGATGGCCAGAGGATTGGTTTGTCCTGCATAATTATTTGAAAGTGGTAAATCTTCCAAGCTAAACGGAATCGTAGGTATCGTATCAGAGCAAACGAGGATATATTTCCATGTCTTTCCAGCCTGTGGCCAATGTTGGCGGCTTATCTCGCCTGTATGGTCAACTTCGGAGTGGTCATAGACAAGGGCAAATTCAATCCGAGCTTGCAGTTTGTGTAAGCTGGTAGCTTCGTTTTTGACGAGTTGTAAAAGAAGGATTTCCCCTTTATGGAAATGCGGTGTTTGATCAATCGCGAAGAGCGATTTTTCAATACATTCTCTAACCTGAGATTGTCTTACATTAAGACGTTGCATGCGCTAATCCTATTTACTTGTTTGTCTGCATATGGCAACTAATTGCCAAGATCAAAGCTTTGCCCCTCCTCGCTAATATTAGTTCAATAACTCCACTGCGCATGTCCCACCGGCAATCGATTTAATTCTTCTCTATGCGATTTCCATTTGGGCATAAACGAAGCCATATAATGCAAAAATAAATCGTTATGACGACGTTCCAGAAGGTGGACTAATTCATGGACAATGATATATTCCAAGCAAGTTATCGGTTTCTTCGCAAGTTCAAGGTTGAGCCAAATTCGCTTTGCTTCTCTATTGCATGATCCCCATTTGGTTTTCATCAATTTAACACCCCATTCGGAAGCATGCACACCTGTCTTCTTTTCCCATTTAGCAAGTAAATGTGGAATTATCCTTTTCAATTCTCTACGATACCATTCATTCATTATTGACTGCCGCTGAAGTGCGGTTGTTGATTTTTTTGTATATAAATCTATTTTCCTTTTATGCAGCACAATTTTATTAGAACCTTCATTCTCAATGACATTTAATAGATACCGCTGACCAAAGAGATAATGGCTTTCTCTTGATATGTATTCCCGCGCCGTTTCTCTTTCCTGGCCGGAAAATTTGCGTTGCTGATTTTTAATCCAGGGTAGTTTTGATATTACAAAAAAACGCAGCGCTTCTTCATCGACACGCAATGGCACAGCAATGCGCACTCTACCTTTGGGCGGATAAACGGCAAGGTGCATGTTTTTGATGTCCTTGCGGACGATATCAATTTTAATATTTGCTACTTTAATTTGATGCATCAGTAGTCACGCTGATTTTTAACCAGTTCAAAAATATTCATGATCTTGTCTTCATCACGAATACCGTATTTAGCCAGAGTTTCACAGATTATTGATTTGAGATGCTTTTCTTTCATTGGATTGCCCTTGAATCCGTCATACTTTTTATGAACTATTTCATTATCCAGATCCACGGCAAGCTCTTCATTCTTGTTGAGATTGTCATATAGCGCGCGCTTTGCTGCGGTATTCAGCGATACAGGGTATTCTTTCGCAGCAGTCGGGTTTTTGATTTGCCTGGTCAGTTCAACTATTTTCTGCAAATATTCTTCATACCTGTCAGTTTCTTCTTTTCGCAATTTGATGAGCGCATTCAACAGTACCGACATTTTTTCGTAATAGATGGGGTTTGTCGGTGATTCTTCAATAATGACACGGCGGAGATTGTTTTCAATCGTTTCGGCCATTGCATCTTTATTGCTTCTAATGCCACCAGGCAATTCCTTGATCGCATCTTTACCGCGCTCAACAATCAACTCCACCAGCGTAAAATCATCAAAGGCGGACAGGACGCGACTTTCTTCGGCGCCGATGTATGAATCGATCAGATGACGCATAGCCGGTTCGTATTGCTTCAGGTCAACATAATCGCCGCTTGCCAGCTGTATCTCTTTACGAATATTCTCGAAATGTTTGATGTTGTTCTTGATCACAATAACTTCTGCCGATGTATAACCCGCTTCTTCTATTTCGTCCGCGACGTTTGCATACGCGCGGATTAAAGAGATCACCGCTTTATATAGGGCTACACGACGCGGTTCTGTGTCTTTCAATTCTTCCGGATTTTGGGTGTTTTTCCCGCAAAAATAGCGAATGTATTCCAGCGTACCCTTTGGCGGCTCTACGGGCTCGCAAAGCGCCTTGATTGCTTCGAGAGCGTCATCAAGCTGTTCCTTCCCCTTGTCGAGCCGATTTGTCAGCAAACCCTGCACATCAGCAGCATCATAAGCGTCAAAAGCACCGGACGTATAATCCGTAACTGACTGCTCCAAGCTTTTAAATAAATCCTTGTAATCAATAATATAGCCGTATTCCTTATCATCGCCATCCATCCGGTTGACTCGGCAGATTGCCTGAAAAAGCCCGTGGTCTTGCATCTTTTTATCTATGTAAAGATAGGTCGCCGACGGTGCATCAAAACCCGTAAGCAGTTTATCAACAACGATCAGCAGCTTCATCTGCGCCGGTTCATCGATAAACTTCTTTTTGACCTCATCCTCAAATTTCTCCGTCTTTTTTACGGCTTTTTCCGGGGCCATATTAAACCAGTCCGCAATCATCTTCTGATAAATCTCATATTGCAGAAGCTTTTCCGTATAGCCTTCGCCCGATTCTTCGCCTTTAATATCGGCATGAGAAGGTACAAAAGACGTAATGATCGCGCATTTTTTAAGACCGGCATTCTGGAACATTTCATAATAGCGGCACGCCTGATAAATACTGCCGGAAACCAGCATGGCGTTTCCGCGGCCATTCTGCAAACGCTCTTTTGTTTCCATGTCCAGCATAATGTCGGCAACAATTTTCCCCAGACGGGATTTGGAGCTGAAAACCTTTTTCAGCGTGCCCCATTTTTGTTTGAGTTCTGTTTTGGCAAAATCAGTAAGCCCTTTTGTTTTTAGATCAAACCACTGATCGATTTTATCCAGAGACGATATTTTCTGTTCAATGTCACGGGCCTCATAGCGCAGATCAAGAACCACATTATCTTTTACCGCCTCATTAAATTTATAGGTATGAATGTATCGACCAAAAACTTCGATACTTTTTTGTTTATCTTTTTTCAGCAACGGCGTGCCGGTAAATCCGATAAAGATAGCGTTTGGCAACAGGTCTTTCATTGCCTTATGCAGATCGCCGCTTTGAGTGCGGTGGCACTCGTCCACAAAAACATAAATATCTCCCTTGGGCCTAAAATTCTTGGGCAATATCTTTTTCAGTTCGCTGATATATTCGTCATAATCAGCCTCTTCCTTGTTGCCGAACTTGTGAATAAGTGAACAAAGCAACCAGGGCGCGGTATCGTTAAGTCTGTTGATTAAATCCCTCCCGCTTTTGGTGCGGTAGATATTTTCATCAATCCCCTTGTAAACTTTTTCGATCTGCTTATCGAGTTCATCACGGTCGGTAATGATGAGAACACGGGCATCGGTAATATTTTCGCGTATCCATTTGGTAAGCCAGACCATGGTAATACTCTTGCCCGATCCTTGCGTGTGCCAGATAATCCCGCCTTCGCGCCGCTTAACATGGTCAGCCGCGGCCTTGACTCCCAAATACTGATTGGTACGGCAGAGCTTTTTAATCCCGCGATCATAGACAATAAAATCATGAAGAAGTTCGATAAATCGCTCTTTATTAAAAAGCTGGATGATGTTTTTATCCAGCACAAAATCGGATTGATTGGCAATTTTTCTCACCTGTTGAGTAATTTTCAACAAGTATGTGTCGTTGGGATTCTGTTCCTCACTAACTTCTTTCCATCTCATGTAATACTTTTCTTTGGTCTCGGTTGTGCCGTAACGCAAACCTTCCGTATCATTTCCGGCAGTGATGTATTGAATCGTGGAGAAAAACTGTTTGATAAAGATATGCTTCTGATTATCCAGATTCTGGCGTATACCTTCCGATACCGACACCGTGCTGCGCTTGAGTTCGATAACACCTAGGGCAATGCCGTTGACATACAGCACAATGTCCGGCCTTTTATTGTATACGCCTTTAACCGTGACTTCTTCGGCAATTGCGAAATCATTTTCGAGAGGTTCTTTCCAGTTGATCAGCGAAATAGTCTCTTTATTTTCTCCCGCACCTTCTTTTTCTTTTACGCCATAGCGCAAAAGGCTATAGACATCGCGGTTGACATCGTAGAGACTTTTACCCTGGTTTCCGGCAGTTTTAGTCAATTCATGAATCGCTTTGTTAATCAGCGTCGCACTGTAGCCTGCCTTTTTGAGATATGCTTTTAAAATGTCCTCTTCGATATTGCTGTTGTTCTCTCGCTTTTCCCATTTGCCGAGGTAACGATATTTGAGCGTATCCTGGAAAAGTTTTACTAAACGGTTTTGTGTGGCTCTTTCTTTGTCGCCTACTTTGCTCATGGTAATCTCTCAATTCTTGAAAAGTTTGAAACTTACCTGATATCTGTAAAAATCAATATTCTTTGCCACTGCCAATGCCCGACGAATGCGAATATCATCTTCCAACGCAATAATAACGCCGCACACTTCCTGACCATCTTCCGCCAGTTCTTCAAGAACGTAGCCCATGTATCTCTGGATTTGCCCCACAACGTAATCACTTGCCCGGCCTTTTTTCAGCTCCACCACAAGTAATTTCTTTTTATCTTTGCTGATGGCCAGAATGTCAATGGCGCCTGTATCACTGGGATACTGCTGACCGACGAGTTCGCCTTCTTCTTCGTAGATGTCATAGGTCTTGCCCAACTCAGTCTGCTTCCAGTTCTGCACCAGAAAATCTTCCAGATGTTTTTCCAGCGCGAATTCAGAAGGATCTTCTATCGTTTCATCACTTGAGGTAAGTGTTGGTGGATGGTGACCTGCAATGTGCAGCTCAATTTCTTCGGCATACTTTGTGATATTGCTGACCGTGCCGATTGAACCCGACGAATTTTGCAGAGATTCACTCATCTCAGTGCGTTCAATATGTTCGGAATGCCAACGTACCGCTCGGCGATGCGGCAGTATTTCACCCGGATGATACGAATAATTTTCAATTACTTCTCCGACAAAATAACTGCCGGAACCGTTTGGGCACAGGACAATATCGCCCAGCTTGATCCCCTTGGCAATGGTGTGTAAAGATCCACAGGCCAAACCGGCGGCTATTTTGCTTTTGTCAGGACGATTGGCAAGATAGACCGGTATAAATTTCTGATTGAACTCCCGCCAGTTTTCGGGCAATTGCCCGGTAAGATCAGTCGCGATATCAAAATCACAGCCGATGAAATTACCTTTGTAGCATTCTTCGGCATAAATGCTTTTTCTGCCCAACATAATTCGGTAGTAGTTCTTCATGAATTTATCCTTATAAGAGTCTAGTTTTTCCGGTCAGTAATTCCTGCATCATGCCTTGCTTGATGCAGCGGTATTTGGCAAGCTTCTGCTCCAGCACTTCAATATCAACGTCCATGTCGGAAAGGACAGCGGCAATGGCAGTTTGTTCTTCGGACGATGGTATAAATACTTCAAATGCTTCAAACTGCTCTCTTGATAAATATGAAATCGTTGTTCCAGATGATAGCATATTCAATGCTTCTGCATTATATGACATGTAATAGAATAAGAATTCGTTTGAAGCTTTCTTATCATTTATTACTAGCCCAATGAATGTTTGATTAGTCACAAGCGGTTTTTTAATAATTGCACATCTCCCCAAATCAGCACTACAAGAAACAATTAATGTTTCTTTGGGGTGTACCTTTAAGTTCATCTGTTGAATAACCTCACGATCAACATATTGCTTTGATTTCGAATCAAATAGATATTTACCATCAAAATCCTCTATTCGACACCACGGGATATTTCCTTTAAACACTTTTGGTTTATCCCGCATCGGAACAATAAATTCATTTACAATCTCTTTTAATAGCTTGTCTTCCCACTTACCCGAAAACCCAGGAAGCCTTCTTTTCCCTGTCAGCAGTTCCTGCATTGCGCCTTGCTTGATTGCCTGTTTTTTGGCGATGAGCTTTTCCAGGCTGCCTATGAGCGCGTCAGTGTCGGAGAGTGCTGTGGCAATAGCAGTTTGTTCTGGTTTTGCCGGGAAAGGTATTTGAATCTTCGCAATGTTGGTCTTACTTATCCCGCTAACTTTGGTTCCGACTGCGTAAAATTTAAATTGCTTTTTCACATCGCTTGTCTGAAAACAGTATTGCTTATATCTATTATCCATTGAATCATCTTTGTTTTTTGAAACAATAGTATGCAGCCCTGAAATGTATGTAATGCCGTGTTGATTTCTCACAACAATATGCTTACTAGCACCTTCGTCATCTTCAGATGCGTCAACGAATACAACATCACCTTCATTTAAGAGCGACTTTGACGGCACTAACTTTTGCGATATGCACAATTTGGGTATTTCTTGATATTCTTTTTCAACATCGATAAAAGATTTTGATGATAAGTGAATATCACCGTAATGTAAGTAGCAGAATCCCTCAGTTGATAATTGCTCCCTTGAGGCTGTAAATCCGCCACTAAAATTAAATAATTCACCAAGCTGTTTTACTTCCCAATCCTCAGGAATCACGCCCACCTCAGTTTGTTTGTATCCCTTCCTCAGTTCCATACAAACCCCATCTTTTGCAGGTGCTTGTTAACCTTTTTTCCCAGCACTGCAATTTCCGCATTCAATTCGGACAAGGTTGATTCATACCTTTGTGCCAGTTCCTTAATCCTTCCGGCCAGCCGTTGGCTGATGCGGTCAGTTTCCGTATGCACGGCCTTTTCGATACTGGTCATCCACTTGCGTTCCACCACAATGGTTTTGATTTCTTCAATGGCGAGCGTTGAATATTTTTCCATCACCTTAATTTCTAGCTCTTTCCAGGCCCGTTTGATTTTTCCAGCAAAATCGCTCTCGTCATCCATCAGCTTTTTATACTGCTGTAAGATGTCCCATTCCTCGTTATTGTCTGCTGTTTTTTTACCAAGTTCCTTGATGCGGCCCGCCAGATTTTTCTTGTTCAGTTTGCCTTCTTCCAACACTTCGGCAAGCAAGCCTTCTTCGTCGCCGTGTTCTTCGCGCAGTTCTTCCATCCTGGCCTTAAGAGCTTCTCTTTTTGCTTCAAGCTCATCAATGCTTGTTTTTTCTTTTTCAAAATAGATCTCAATCATCAGCATGGGTGGAATCAGCCGCCCTTCCAGTCCATCAATTCCTTCAATATCCCGATCTTTCTTGCCCTCTTTTCCCTTGCGCACCAGCCGGATGACTTCGTTTCCGGCCCTCCAGCCGTCGGCGGCAAGTTCATACAGATCATCCTGCATCGTCTGTGCCCAGTAATTAAGCAGGTGTTGATAGACATCGTATTTGTTCAACAGCCGGACATCACGATATGAAAAAAGAATCGCCTCAGCAATTTTATAAATGACCTGTTTGGGGTGCACACCCTTACCCAACTGTTTTAGATATCGCTTTGACTCTTTTTTCCAACCATCAAATGCCCGCTGCATAACTTTGCTATAAACCGTAAATTCATGATGATTGAAGATCGTGTGTTTAATGTTGTCTTTTATAACTTTCAGTTTGCAATAACCTTTGCGGCTACCCTTAGCGAATAGCTCTGCTTTAAGGGATGGATAAACAGACCAGAATGATTCGAGGTCCTCAATATCCCGCTGGGGAATGCCGCCTTTCAGGTGCGCATCAATGTCCTGAATGTCTTCTGCTTCCTGCGTATCGATATAGCGGGGGATATTCAGGTTGAACTCATTCTTTTCAATTTCATCCATATTAACCATGCGGCTGTATTTGGAGATTTCGAGCTGCCTGTTGAATACATCCACAATCTTATGAATATCCTGCTCGCGCAATCGATTTTTATTTCCATCTTTAATAAACCCTTTGGAAGCATCAACCATGAAGATGCCTTTGCGGGCGGCGGCGTTTTCTTTATCAATAACGATAATGCAGGCGGGAATGCTGGTGCCGTAAAAGAGGTTGGCGGGCAATCCGATAATGCCTTTGATGTAACCTCTGCGGATAATGTTGGTGCGGATTTCAGCTTCGGCATTGCCCCGGAACAAAACGCCATGCGGCAAAATACAAGCGCCCCTGCCCTTGCTCTTGAGTGATTTCAGGATGTGGAGCAGAAAAGCATAATCGCCGTTTTTGGCAGGTGGTATTCCGTAATCTTTGAAGCGTTCATAAACATCATTCTGCGGGTCTATACCGTTACTCCACGACTTATAGCTAAACGGCGGATTGGCAACTACGTAGTCAAAGGTTTTCAGATAGCCAGTTTTTTCATCGGTAAAAAGCGGTGTGGCAATGGTATTGCCCTGTTTAATATCCGAGGCAGGATTGCCATGCAGCCACATATTCATGACCGCAAGAGCGCGCGTTGCGTTGTCATTTTCCTGGCCATAAATAGTGATGCCGTATGGCGCTTCGTCGGCAGCTTTTAAGAGCAGCGAGCCGGAACCGCAAGTCGGATCGTAAATTGTTACTGATTGGCTCTTTGCCTTGTTTGTCTCGATAACTTTTGCCATGATGCGGGAAACTTCGGCTGGTGTGTAGAACTGCCCCTTGCTTTTTCCACTTTCCGTGGCAAAGTGGCGCATTAGATATTCATAAGCATCGCCCAGAATATCGTCGTTTTCAGCGCGGTTACTGCTGAAATCGAGCGCCGGATTCTCAAAAATCGCAATGAGGTTGGAAAGGCGGTCAACCATATCCTTGCCTTTACCAAGCTTGTCCTCATCATTGAAATCGGCAACGGTGATGACACCGGTAAGGTCGTTGGCTTTTGCGAGCTTTCCGATAATTTTATTGATTTTATCGCCAATATCGGACTGGCCTTTCAGTTTGATTAGGTCTTTAAAACTTGCGCCATTGGGGATTTCAATAATGGCATCTTTCTTTCCGGCATATTTGTCGGATACATACTTGATAAAAAGTAGAACAAGCACATAGTCTTTGTATTGGCCGGCATCCATAGCGCCGCGGAGTTCATCGCAACTTTTCCAGAGTGAGCTGTAGAGTTCGGATTTTCTGATTGGCATATCTTCTTTTTACCTTTTAGTTATTTAACGTCGCCCAAATTATTGTTCGATATTTTGATTAGTCATGTTTCTTACGTTATCCCATTATCCCTTCATCCCGTTAGAAATCATTCATCCTACCGTAACGGTTTCTGTTATTAATACTTTTCAAAGCATATGCCTATTACCGCATAAGCTATCAAATTTCTAACAGGGACTCATCCGCAAAGCTAAAGTAGCTGCCGTCGCCGATGATGATATGATCCAGCATTCTGATTCCCATTAGATTGCATGCGGCTGTTAATTCAGCCGTTATTTTTTTATCTTCCGGGCTGGGTGTGATATAGGCGCTGGGATGATTATGAACACAAATAATAGAGGCGGCAAATTTTTGTAAAGCCGTATGAATGATTTCCCGGACAATCGGCGCGGCCTGATTGACAGTGCCTACGGCCGCATCGGCAATATCAATGATTCCGTTATTGCTGTTGAGATAGACGACTTTAAATACTTCCGTCTTGAGGTC
>Ga0154900_1124_pt2 | contig 38142 bp, 44 predicted proteins | sample Rifle2008BG19ft_FD_105872 | JGI IMG/M metagenome (GOLD analysis project Ga0154900, IMG submission 105872) | Deltaproteobacteria bacterium RBG_19FT_COMBO_43_11
GTGTCCGCCGACTCATGACCGGAGCAATCAATTTGCTGAAGGTACGCGCCGAATGCCACGATCAAAGCAAACTTGGAGACGTCGAAAAGAAAACCTTTGATATTTATACTCCGCGTCTCAAAGGAACGACATATGGTAGTAACCGATATAAGCAGGAATTACTTACCGAAATGAATGTTGCCCTGAAACATCATTACGAAAATAACAGCCATCATCCAGAACATTTCGAGCATGGGATTGACGGAATGACCCTGATCGATTTATTGGAAATGGTTTGCGACTGGAATGCCGCAACTGAGCGTCACGCGGATGGAAATATTGTTGAGAGTCTAAGAATCAACAAAGAACGATTTAAAATGAGCGATCAGTTAAGTAAAATTTTAGAAAATACCTGCCAGCAGATGAACTGGTTATAGAAGCAAGGAAGACAAATGGGATGTATCTACCAAGCGAAAAATTTAATTAACGGAAAATGTTATGTTGGTAAAACCGTAAAAAGCCTTAACAGGCGTGTCAGTCGCCATGTAGAGGCTGCAAAGACAAATTCTAATTCCTACTTCCATAATGCTATCCGAAAATACGGCCTTGAATCTTTCCAGTGGGTCGTTCTTTATCAGAACGATGATGAATTAAAATTACTTGAGATGGAAAGGGAATTTATAAATCTTTTAAATACGAAAATTCCCAACGGGTATAATCTTACAGATGGAGGGCAGGGGATGTCCGGCCATATACCATCTTTGGAAACAAGAATTAAATTACATAAAGCGCAACTTGGGAATACTAAAGGATCGGGGAATAAGGGGCGTAAAGTATCAGAAGAAACCAAGGAAAAAATGAAAGGGAAACGGAAACCTTTTTCAGAAGCGGCAAGAAAGAAACTATCTGTGGCACGTACCGGCCATATAGTATCTGAAACGACAAGAAAAAAAATTAGTGCGGCAAACACTGGGAAAAAACGCACGAAAGAGGCAATGAAAAGATCGTGGGAAACAAGACGATTACTAAAGAAAAATAAGGAGAATTAAAAATGGAAAATGAATGGAATTTAACAAATATTCCTCCTCGTGGCCATGTCGATGTTGCCGATTTTGCATTCCAGTTATTCGAAATAGCAAGAATAGAAAAGGAACGCTTAGGGAAACCAAATGATTTTCTCAATAATTATGCTCTTTACCGCGGTCAGTCCAGCCGGCAGGTAACGGCCAAGAAGGGTGGACCGCAACAAAAAAAGAACCTGACGCCGGTAAATCTATATTTTGCCAACGTTGAAAGAACGGTCAGCACTATCACCGCCAGGAATCCTACCGGAGAGGTGGTCGATCTGGACGGCATAGGTGATGATGCTGAAAATGTTCTGAGTATGCAACTTAAAAAATGGTGGAAGGATACAGACCAATTGCTCAAAACAAGAACGACTGCCCGGACAATGGAAGTCTATGGACTTACATCAGAGAAACCGTTTTGGGATAAATTAAAAGATCGCCCCGATATTATGATTACCGATCCGTTCACTTTCTTTCCCGCGCCTGGTAATTGGGATGATATTTCTGAGGAAGCGCCATATATCGCTTATGCTTATTTAGGTTTTGTCAGTAAAATCGAAGCTGAATTCGAAGTCACCGGAATTGCCAAAGACGAAGCTTATGACCTTTTGGGATCCGTCAGAGAAGATTTTAAACCGCCTGCTTATGGTGGGCAGAAACAGACGGTAGGAAACTATGCCGACCCAATGACGGTTGTTAGACCCGGAGAGGGAGGCGTTGCGAAGGCCATTGAGCGGTGTTTAATTATTGAAGTATGGCTGAGGGACGACCGGACAAATACATCGACCATAGAAAAACCATTAATCGATGAAGTAACTCAACAGCCGCTCTTGGATGATGCAGGAGCCCAAAAGATAGAGATAATATCCACGACAGAAAAGATTTGTCCTGATGGCATTCGGAAAATAACAATAACCAAAGCGAAGAACCCCACCCACAAAGATAAAAGCGGCTATATGGTTTTGGATGATTCGGCGAATCCGAATATTAACCCGGCACTTCCGATGGAGCAAGCCTCCGCAACCTTTCCCTGGGGGAGACTGCCCGTATATCACGCTAATTCCTACAAGGATTTAGTGTCGATTTGGGGATTTGCTGCCTCCGAACAGGTTGGAGATTTAATTGTCAAAATCAATTTAATCTTCTCAAAACTTATCGCCTACGTGATTAATGTTATGACGCCTCCACTGGTGGTTCAACAGCACTGCGGGATTACCAGGGAAATGATCGAGAGTTCAATCACGAAAGCGGGCAGACTGATTTTAATGCCCACAACTCCAAATGCGCTGATTAAGTTTTTAGAAATTCCCAGCTTACCCTCCACCTTCTTTCAGGTGTTGGATTTAATCGTGAAATTTTTTGACCGGATATACCAGATTGAGGATGCCGACAGAGGTAAAAGTCCATCCAGAATAGTTGCTGCCTCGGCCATTGTCGCATTACAGGAACGTAATCAGATCGTCATGCAGACCAAAACATCGGCCATCGATAACATTGCGGAAAACAGAGCTCGTTGGGCGATTGGGTTATATCAGAATTTTGGGACACAGGTGGATTCTGTAAACGTCGGCGGACAACCCACAGAATTCAGAGGGACAAATTATGCCGGGAGAAGGTTTGGTTATGTTGTCGAAGCAGGTTCGACTACGCCACGCACGAGTTTACAAATTCAAGACCTAGCTTTCAAATTAGCGGAGGGGAAGTTTATCGGACAACGCGGCCTATTGGAAGCGTTAAATTGGCCAAACTGGAAAGAGGAAATTGAGCGAACCGCCGAAAGTCAACTGGATCAAGCTTTACAAATCTTAATTGATGCAGGATTGCCGGAAGATGGAGCAATAAAATTAAAGCAGATGCTCATGGAGCCGCAAGGAGGTCCAGGGGACACAAAGAAACCACCGGCAACGGAAGGGAAGGCACCGGCCGCACCAGGAGTTTAAATGATCCGAATACAGCAGACAAAATTTGGTAATGGCAATGGTAATTGTTTATTGGCATGTGTGGCGTCTATTCTTGAAAGGCCGATTGAAGGGATACCAGATTTTAATTTGAGTGGCACCGGATGGTTTGGTGAATTATATGAATGGTGTTTAAACGAAAGGATAGGAATAATCTGTGTTCACCCAAAGGATTTGGAACACTCTCTTTTTCTTAATTCCTGGTGTATTGCCGTTTTTACGACCCCAGATAGCATTGAAGAGACTCATGCAGTTATTGGTAAGTGTAGGCGCATCGAAGAGAATTATATTGAAATAAAAGATGAAGATAAATGGAAATGGGAAGCAACAGTTGAATTTGATCCTAACCCAAAAGGCGTAAAACTTGGAAAACTAGAACATATAGTCTTTCTTTTGCCGAACCAACAAATAAGGAGTTTATAATCATGGCAGACCAACCAAAGTCAAAAATGGATGTAGGGATGGAAGAAGTTCTGAAAAAACAAAAAGAGGCCGAAGAAAATAAGAAATTACTGGGCACTGGCACAGCTCGTCAGGTAGCAGAGGCCATCATAAAACGCAAAAAAGATTTAGCTGACGCGATGAAGGAGTAAGTATGCCGGTATATGAATATCATTGTCGAATTTGTAAAAAGACTATTGAGAAATTCCATAAGATTAATCGCGTTCCGAGAAGAATCAGATGCGCTTGTGGCTGTCTCGCCAAAAAAATTATAAGCATTGGAGGGGTAAAAGCAGACAGCATCAATGATGTTAAGTGGCTCCCATCTGCATTAAAAACACTGCAACGTCCGGGAGAAAAACCGATAGAATCACGATCAGAATATAATGCCTATATGAAAAAGAAAGGCATTGCTTGTGTGGGCTGATGGACGATGCTGCTAGAGATAAAAAAATAGATGAGTTCTTAAAAGAAGTGAGGAAACAAATAATTTTCTTGACTTCTACGGTAAAGACAGGAAAATGTGAATTAACATTAGAAATGAATTTGTCACAAGGATCAATTGGAGACACTTTTTTAACCGACCAGACGAGAAGGAAAATTTAAAATGAAATAATTTATAATTACATAACGGTTACTGAACGGACTTTTAAATAAGTTACCACAAAGCCCGGACTCACTGAGAACACATGAAAATGTGCAGTGGCTCCGGGCTTTTTTTATTTAACCAGCGGGACAACAGATTTGCGAGGCCGGAAACCGGACAACCTCAATGCGAACTGCCCAGAAGGAGAGAAGAAAATGGGAAACACAATGGAAAAAGCAGGAATGTTCAAAAGCGTAGTCATGGGATTATTGAAACCTTTAATGAACCAGCGCGGAGATACTGGCGGCAAAGAGGACGGTAAAGATGGTGCTGACGGTGCAGATCAACCCGCTATCCCAGGTACAACCTATAAAACGATTGAAGAAGCCGCGAAGGGATTCGAGAATCTTAATCAAGCGTTAAGTAAACAAGGCAATGAACTCGGCACACTGCGAAAGCAGAACGAGGTTCTAACAAAAACACTTGAACAAAAGAACTCCGAAGGCCCAAAACCCGTGGTGGAAAAAGAGAAAGGTACCGACTACGCCGGCCAAAAAGCGGCCGTGCAGAAAGAAATCAATGAACTTGACCCGATGGCTGACGGATATCAAAAAACCCTCAGCGGACTCATCAGCAAGGTCAGCGATATCACTGCGGCTGAACAACACGAAAAAACACTTGGCGCAGCCAGCTCTATTTTCAAGAAAGAATTGGACGATAGAGACATCAAGGCGACCCATAAAGCGTTTTTAACTGAAAATCCTACTTTTAACACGCCGGAAATGCAGGCGCGGATTAAAGAATACCTCGCCAATGATAAAACCGGCATGTCTGATCCACTTGTGGCTTTCCGGGAGATCCAACGTGACGATATCGCAGTTGAAGCAAAAAAACTGAAAGATGAAAATGACGAAATGAAAAGGGTTTTGGATCTTCAAAAAGGGAAAGATGCGACGGGAAAAGTAATTACCAAGGGCACTCAAACTGTCCAGGTAACTAAACCAGCAAAAGTAACAGGCGCAGCACTGGATCAGGGGATGAAGGCTGCTTTAGATAAAGCCAACTCCGCTGCCTAATACTGTGCCTAACAAATAAAGCACAGGAGAAAATATATGTCATTAATTAACCAATTGAATGCGACGACAGAATATTTCTGGCTGAATACCGAGCCAGTCGATATCGTAAACAAGGCATCCGCCCTTTTGTGGAAATTGATGGGCAACGCCATAGCCAAAGATAATTGGGAAGTAAAACCCCACGAAGTCGTGGACGGCGGGCTCATGGTAAAAGTCCCGTTGGAATACAACACTTCCAACAGAGGCGGATACGGGGCATCCACCGTAATTATCCAAGCGAAAAAGAATATCATCGATGCAGCCCGTTTCGGATGGGCCGGTGTCTATGGTTCCAATACCCTCAATCTGGATGATCAGACCCAGAACACCGGAGACGAGGCGATTATTTCCCTCACCAAACAGTACATGAAAAGCATCATCAAAGCCGCACGAATTCAGATGGCGGAAGATGTAATTCTTGCCGCGGTTGACAGTTCGAGGATAAACGGTCTGGGCGATTTGTTCCAGTATGCCAATACCGCCCTCGAATACGGGTCTATCGCAGAATCCGTAGTGACTGATTGGAAGGCCAACGTCATTGTGGATGCGGAAGCAATTTCTTTTGAAGTAATGCAGAAGATTTTCCGCGCTCCGAACATGGGTGAACTCGATGAATTACTCCCGAATTTCTGCGTCACAACGCCGACTCTTCGGGATGGTTATGAGAGATCACTTCACCCTCAACAGAGATACACCGAAACCAAAATGGTCGAAGCAGGCTGGAAGAATATTCTCCATAAAGGCGCTCCGATTGTCGGTGATCCCTACGTGACGGCAGGCTACCTTGATGCGCTGAACCTCAATTTCCTCGAGCTCCGCAGCCACAAGGATTACCAGTTCACGAAACCGGTTTGGGCAAACAGGGAAGTCCTGGGTCAACCAGATACGATTTCCGCGAATACCCGCTGGAGAGGAAACCTGTATTGTTCCAACCGTAAAATGCAGGTACGGCATACCAACCTCACCGAACCGGTGTAACGGTAAACGTGTAATTTTATGTTGATGTTATGGTGGAGGCGTAAAACCCTCCACCTTCTTTCAGATAACCGCTTTAAAGAAGGAGAATGAGCATGAAAAAAATAACCAGTCTTTTAATCGGCTTGTTTTTATCGGTACTGTTTGCTTTTCCCGTACTCGGTGCGGAAAGAGTTTTAACGGTAGGCGGTAATGCAGCCTCCCGACCCATCAGTGACTTTTATATGGGTCAACACGAAGGGACCTTCTATTATGTCAATAGTGCCGTACCAGCCAGCGGGAATTGTAGGTCTTTGGCAACTGCTTGTAAAACAATTACCGAAGCCGTGGCCGTGGCAGTGGCTGGAGACACTATTTACATTAAAGGGTCATTCAGCGAAGCCGTGACAGTCGCTGTGGCCGGTGTGCGTATTGTCGGTATAGGGTCAACGCCTCATAGGGCGCAGTGGACTTCTGCAACGGACACAAAAACACTTACCATTACCGCTGCCGATGTCGTTGTTGAAAATATTAGATTTGCGCCACCGACCTACACTGCGGGTATTCCTGCATCAATTTACCTCAATGGTGCCACTTACGCTGTTATCAAGAATAATCGTTTTCAGGGGAAAGCAGGTTCTTGGTACGCCATTTACACGACCGGTGATTGTGACAATACTAAAATTATCAACAACGAATTCTTTTATATGAATACCGCGACCTATGGGACAGCCATCAAAAGTTCCGGCGCATCCGATATCAGCGGTATGCTTATTGAAGGAAATGTTTTTAATTCCAACCTCAATCACATTGTTGCACCGATGAAACTCAGCGTTATTAAAAATAATGTCCTGCCTGGAGGCGGTTTGGCCGCTGCTGGTACATATTCCGCCACATTAACTGTCCTTGGCATTGATGTTCATGGAGTTTCGGACGGTGGGTACAATGTTGTTACGCAAAACCAGTTGGGCAGCTTGTATCACCAAGCTTGTTATTACCCTGGGACAGGTGATGAATGGAACGGAAATTTTGTTAAGGACAGGACACACGCAACTCAGGTTGATGCAACCACAGGCATAAGTATCCTTGCGCCTGCGGCTTAACAATTAAAAAAATTAAAGGAGACCTTTAAAATGATTAGATTACTTGTAGCTTTAGCAAGCGATGGAACTGTGTACGTTCCCGCGCCGTGTCGAGGAGTCGTCTCTGGCCTGAAAGCGGTATATCAAACAAATACCGTTGAGCCGGGTGACACGATTATTGCGTCGAGAGATACGACCGCGGTAAATACCCTTACCGCCGTTACGACCGCTGGCCTTGTTGTCGAAACAGGCGTCCCGGATGTGACCAACAAAGGATTGGTTTTCGATCCCGCGGACACTACTCCGGCAAACCAGGTTATCAAACTGGTGGCCAATGGCGCAGCAGGAGCCGCTCTCGTCGAAATCGAATTTGACGAGTTCGCTTATGTCAAACAAGCAGCCTCGGAAGCATAAATTTGAGGCAAAGGCATAAACAAAAAACCCTCCTTCTTCTCAACGGGAGGAGGGTTTTTTAAAAACGTCCAATAATGGATAAGCAGGCGCTTAAAATAAAAAAAGGAGGACGTGTTTATGAGCGGCGTGGAAATTACCAGGGCAACATTTACAGGAATGCCCACAAAAGATAAATTGAATGTCCTTTTTGATTTAACTCAGGGAACGCTTCGCGTTGGTTGCGAAAATAAAGAAGCATTAGAACTTTTAGACAAGAAGGTAAATAAACGGTGGAAGTTAAATGCTTCTATCGCAGCCGTAACCGGATTTTTGGGCGGAGTATGTGCCCATATTGGTCAAGGATTATTAACGGGAAAACCGCCAACGGGAGTTTAAATGAGCCGAAATCTTGAAATGACCACACCGTTTATGAAGGAATTTTCTCTTCAATTAATTTACCAATCAGAAACAGAATTGGGACATCTTGTAATCGTGACTTCTGTGGATCGTTTATTTCAGGAACAGATGGCTCTTTTTGCCCAGGGAAGACAGCTGTTGACTGAGGTAAATCTTTTACGTTTTGGTGTTGGCTGGCCGGCAATTACGGAAAAAGAGAATCGAAAAGTTACGTGGACGATGGCATCAAAGCATATCATTAATTTACTTGACCTCGATCCGGCGAATGACAAGGCACATGCCGTAGATTTTGGAATTGTTATAGCCGGTAAATATATAACGGAAGATAAAGATGTTGATGCCGATGGCATCCCGGAATACGAAGAACTTGGTTTATTGGGTGAAAAGATAGGTGGTGAAAGAATTAAGTGGGGCGGACGGTTTAAGGATGCCAAAGGGAACCCGAAACCAGATAAACCGCATTTTGAGGAGACCACATGAAAAAATATTCGTTCCACCCGTTGTGCAGGTAAGGACACATAGGTTAACTTCTGATGAAGAAACTAATTTTGTGTTTAATAATTTTATGTATTGTTGGTTTTGCTCGTGAAGGCAAAGAAAGCGTTATATGGAATGATCGGATTGACCGATTGGTTGATGAAATTATTTTATGTGAAAGCGGTGGGCAGAATAATATTTGGGGTGATTGTGATAAAAATATACCATCCCCTTATTATTGCAAAACAAGTACTTGTGCTAAAAAATATCATTGTAAGGCGCGTGGTTGCGCCCAATTTTGGAGGAAAACATTTGATTGGTTTACCGGTTTAGCTGTCCGGAAAGACCTTAAAATTGAATCGGAGCAAGATCAAAGATGGCTTTTAAAGTGGGCGATTATAAACGGACACGGTTCAAACTGGGCTTGCTATAAGGGAGGGTAAGAAATGAAAAAGATAATTAGTATTTTATTTATAGTTTTAATATTTCCAGTGTTGTCTTTCGCCCAGCCATATCAACCGCCATGCGTAAATGCTCTAGCTTGTCATATTGATTACAATCAACCATGCAAATATGATTATCTGCTCTATAAAGCTACGATTCTCAATGAAGTGGTTTATCGCGTTTATTACTGTGAAGAAGGAACAAACTATTCGTACTATGGCTCATTGGATTTTAAGGAATTTAAGAGAGCGCACAATCATATTTTAAAACAACGGAAACTAAAAACAAAAGAGAAGGCCATTGAAGCTTTTAATGAAGCAAAGAAAAGAGCAAAGTGGGAGAAGGTAAAATAATATGAAAAAATTTTACGATATTCATTTTCACGCGCTTACTTTGGGACATCCAAACCTCTTAGCATTTATTCAGAGAATGAATTGGCGTCTATTGTTAATGACGACTCCGATTAGTGCGCCTATAATGGGTTTTCTCGGGAAAGATAAGGTTGTAAAAAATCTTCTGGGCATGATGGAAAACGACCTGGGTAATTACTTCCTCATCCTTGAATATTATCTGCGGCAATCTTCTTGCATACAGGGTGATGTCGTCACTGTCTCCGGCAATAAATATAAAAAAATTGTCCTTACTCCTCTTATTATGGACTTCGGATTTAAAAACATTATGTCTGATACATTCTATAAACTGCCAGCACAAAAGCCGATTGTTGAGCAAATGACAGACCTGTACGAAGCCATCACTTGTTATAATATGTTCGACCTTGAAGTGGTTCCACGACAAGGTAACGCCGTGAATTGCGAACACGTTTTAGTAGAGAAGGAATCAAAACTGTTTGAAATTTATCCCTTCATCAGCCTGAATACTTCCAATTATACGTTGGCCACAATAGAAAAAATCATGGCAGAGTGTTTTGGAAACTACAAACCTGATATATCTGTTCTTTACGGAAACATGGGAACCGTGAAGGGATTTGCCGGCGTTAAATTATATCCACCTTTGGGATTTGACCCTTGGCCACAGGATATTAAAGAACAGGAAAAAGTCAGATTCCTTTATCAGTATTGCTGCAACAAAAAGATACCCGTCACGACACATTGCAGTGATGGTGGATTTGCTATTGTCAACGAAGCCAATGTTTATACTACCCCGGATAAATGGGAAAGCGTACTCCAAGAATATCCGACCCTGAAACTAAATCTAGCTCACATGGGCGCACAGAACAAAAAGAATTGGTTGGTTTTTTCTCAAAGCGATTGGCAGACGAAGGTTCTCAGACTCGTCAATAGTTATGAAAATGTTTATACTGATTTTTCCTGTTTGGCTTTTGCCGATTCATATTACAAAGATTTAATTGCTTTGGTGAATAAACAAAAACTTCCCCATTACACGAAACAAAGGATTCTTTTTGGGACAGATTTTATGATTAATCTGCTTTGGAGTCCTTCTTATAATCAATACTTAGAAACATTTTGCAACACGAAGCGCCTCTGTGACAACGAGAAGGATTTATTTTGTTCCGTAAACCCAGAGAGGTTTTTATTTAATTAAAGGGGAGACAAAATGGAATTATCTGCTTTATTAACTTCTATCACAGAAATCATTCAAGACCCGGCATATACCGAAACGATCTTAACGGATAAAATAAATAGTGCCGTTTCTATAATTGCCGCGGGAATAAGAATGCCAAACGGACAGATATCACCTCCTCTTCCAGATCTTTTTAAAGTCGGTACCGTGGCCACCATCACCACAGATTCCAAGGTTCCATTGCCAACTGATTACCAGCGGAAGGTCATGGTTATTGTCGATTCAAGCGGCAATAGAATTCTCCCTCCTGTCGGCGGAGATTACTATTCCTTTGCGCTATTTCTAAAACAGATTAGCAATCTGAATATAACTGAGACAGGGGAAATTTATAAAATCTGCGTCAAAGGGTCTAATCTTTACTATCAGGGCATTCCGGCCGCTGCTCAAACCTTGGGTATCCATTATTACAGAAAACCCGCGGCCATGACTGACGACGACGATGTGCCAGATGGCATTCCGGAGCACCTGCAAGAACGATTAGTTAAACATTATGTCGTTAAAGAAATTTTCGGAGAGGCTATCGAAGATGGCCAGGACAATTCAGGAATCGGTACAAAATATCATACAGGCAAATTTTACGAGGCCATGACAGAACTTTGTGATTTTATCGGGATCGACGCAGAACCTCAGTATTATGGCGATGATGGTTCTGAGGATAGGGGAGCGTGCGATTAATGTCTGAAATCAATGTTAATGGCTTTTCCGGAGCCAACAACGTTAAAGATGAGGAACGATTTTACTCAAAAACTGGTATTGCCGAACCGCGTATCATTCTTAACGCTGACGTTGATTTGACTAATCATTTATCCATCCGCAAAGGAAAGACGTTGTTCATTACACTTGCCGGTGCTCATAGCCTTTGGGCTGGCAATAACTGTATGCTCTGCGTGGCCAACGGAATACTTTATCGGAATATCCAAGGCCATGCTGTTAATATTGGCGCCGTGGCTGGACCAAAGCATCCTTTTTCCTATATCGATGTTGACGATAAAGTTTACATATCTAATTCGTACTGGCAGGGAGTTTTTGATCCGGCGACCAATTCCGTCTTGCCATGGGGCGTACCGCAACCTCCCGGTGCAATGCTCCTTTTGGGCAATGGAAACCTCCCTGCCGGCACTTACCATGTTTGCATGACCAATGTGGTTAACGGCGAGCTTTCGGGTAATGGCGCAATATCACAGATTGAACTCGCCGTAGAAGGTGGAATACAGATCTTAAACCGCCCCGCGGGAGCGCTCGTCTGGGTGACTGATTCTGATGAATATTTGTTTTATTTGGTTGGTGCAGTGGACACAATTGTTGATCTGCCGACAGTCGAACCGTTGCCCTCATTTTTATGCAGTCCTCCGCCTTATCTGGAAAATCTTTGTTATGCTTTTGGGCGAATCTGGGGATCTGATGGTTCCGATCTTCTTTACAGTTTACCGTTTAAATTTGGCTGGTTCAAAGTGACATCAAATAAGTTTTCTTTCGATTCAATCATCACACTGATTGCAAAAGTTCCGACAGGTCTTTTCGTCGGCATGGAAGATCGTACTCGCTTCCTAGCCGGGACCGAACCCGAAAAAATGGTACAAACAGACGCCGGTGCAGGATCAATTAAAAACACCCTGGCCTATTGTAATAATATGCCCGAACTCGGTTGGACATTGGGCACCCCGGAAAAAGATTTCACTGACGTCCCGGTCTGGTTGACCTCGGAAGGGATTGTCGTCGGTAATCCATCGGGGAAATTTTTCAATATCACAAAGAACAAAATTAAGATGAGCATTCCTAATCAGGGAGCTTCTTTATACCGGAATTTAGAAGGGAAGATCCAATTCCTGACGAGTTTCAGAAAAGGTTCAATCGGAAGTAGCGCTGGATTTTCCGACGCAGACACAGATGATGCTTTTAAAAATGGAGCGATCCCAACAAATAACAAAAATCCGGAAGGCACGGATAACAAAGTGGGATTCGCTGATATCGCAACATGTAAAGTGTTTCGTGGAGGTGTTGAAATTTAACACATAACAGTTACCAATAAACCTTCAAGTTGAAGGAATTTTGCGGCCTGTAATTATCCAAAAAATAAAGGATGGTTACAGGCTTTTTTATTAACTAAAAAGGAGAAAGACAATGAAAAAAGAATTTTTAGACCATCTAAGGGAAAATCCTGCCGTAAAGTATGCAGTCAAACACCTTGCAGAATCAGGATTACAGTTTCACGGTGGCGTAACGTTGAATCATTTTCGTGACGGAAAACTGATTCATTCGCAGTTTGGAACGAATACCTTCACCACTGAGGGCATGGCACGTCTGCTTAACATCATGTTTGGTGATGTGGCCAAAGCAGCTACGCCGATTTGGTATGTTGGTATTTTCAAGAACAACGTAACTCCGGCGCTGGGAGATACGGCAGCGGCAAAACTGGGAGCGGCCGGAACATACGGCGAATGCCAGGATGCTGATTACGATTCACCGTTGACCAACAAACCTTCTTACGTGATTGCCACTACTGCTACAGCAGTCGCCACGAATGCCGCAGCTGCCGCAGCCTTCACCATGTTGGCGAGTATCACGGTTTATGGTGCATTCCTTTCGACGGAAGCAGCGAAGACAGCAACTACCGGTTATTTAATGTGCGCAAAGAAATTCGGGACTGCCCGTGCAGTTATCGATAACGATGTTTTAAGTGTAACGTACGTCATAACGGCGACCACAAGTTAGAAAGGCACGTGATGATAATTGCCCCTATTAAGAAACCTAGTCGCCCTCGTCCATGTGGAGTTACTTTAAAAGGTAATGAATATCGGATAGAGGGCGACACGATTATTCTTTTGATCGTGTGCAAAGGAGTTACTTATGAGGTCTATGCCGATTATGAAGACTATCCGCTAATTTCCAAATACACGTGGTACAAAAATCTTACCACTGGTTATGTCCAATCCAAGGAACGATTCGGACGCACGATTAATAAGGGTGTTTATATGCACCGGCTAATTATGGGTGCAGAACGCAAGTCTCTTTATATTGACCACATTAACGGCGATAAGTTAGATAACCGCAGGCGTAATCTAAGATCATGTAGTCCATCGCAAAATGGACATAATAAACATCACACCGCGAATAAAGTTGTTGGCGTGTGTAAGGTTATCAGGGTTGATTATTTGGCACAGATACAAATCAACAATAAACCATATCGCAAATCGTTTAAAACGTATGAAGAAGCCTTGGCACAACGGAAAGCATGGGAAAAAGAATTTAATCCTTCGGGATTGCAAACGAAGCCATAGACAACCTCATAAATTAGCGTGTAAACGTTAGATTTCGAGGCGTGAAGCAGTAAAGCAGAAGGCGGAAGCGAATATAATCAGGTAGGGGCAAAATGCCAACAATCGATTTTAAAGATATTGGAGAAATATTAAAACACCGCTTTCTCCAAGGGACAATTGTAACGATAGACCCGGAGACGGATACCTGTACGGTAAATGTCAATGGGTCTATTGTTCCTGCTATTCTTTTTTTCCATTGCACGGGTTCTGAAGCAATCCGAGGAAACGGCGCGGTGACAGATGCGGCGACAGAATTCGTAGTCGGCGATCAGGTTTTTGTTGTGCTGGGTAAGAATGCGCAGGACGAAGACATTATCCGGGTCATATCACCTTTAATAAAAAGAAAGTGCATAGAATCTGAAGAACCTCCTCCTGGGACAGGTGTTGCCAGGGGTTATTTTGCGGGCGGGGATACTTCAAATTATGTAGATGAAAATGATTTGCCTTATGTGTGGGCAAGTATCGAGGCGCTAACCTTTTCTGACGAAACATTATCTATGTTAGGAATCACATTGGCAATAGCACGACTGGGGTTAAGAGGAGTTAGTTCTGGCGGGAATTATGGTGCTTTTGCAGGAGGATTTAATTGGTCTTTACCTTATAAGATTATAGAAGCCTTACACTTTGCTGAAATTCCTACAATAAGAACATTAAGCGCGGTTTTGGCGATGCCCCTATCTACCATGGGTACTGCTAATTCAATTACAGCCGGTTATTTTGCAGGCGGTATGAGATTTACAGAGAATACTTTAGAGCCTTCCTTTGAAAATGAATTTATTGATTCATTACACTTTTTAAGCGAATCAGTCTTTACCTTAACTGCTACATTATCGTTGGCATGTGCAAAGAATACAGGAGTTAATTCTTATGGGAAAGCATATTTTGATTTGGGTGAGTTTTCTGAGGGCCTTATCGATGCTTTAACTTTCTCTGATAATACAAAAGCCGCGCTATCTGCGAGGTTAACAGATGGGCGATATTCTTCGGCTGGTTTAAGTTCGTATACTAAAGGTTATTTTGTGGGTGGGATATTTGAAACAAATTATAGTGCTATCATTGAATCTTTAAATTTTTCGACAGAAACAACGGCTTCTTTGGGTGACAGGTTATCGAGTGGTTGCGCAGAACCGGCTGGTGTTAACTCAAAAGTGACGAGGAATAAAGGTTACATTGGCGGAGGAGAACGTGATTCAAGTGTTCAAACTATAGAGTCCTTTGATTTTTCCAGTGAGACCTGTAGTGTTTTAGGTGTATCGTTGTCAGTAGAAAGAGACGAACTCGCGGGAATAAGCAATGGTTAGAAAGGAAAACAAAATGAAAGAGACAGAAGACTTAATTACTGCACAAACAGGAATTATAGCTGAAATAGAGACAGCATTTTTTGACATCCCCTTTGGAAACTCTGCTTTTCAGATACAGAACTTTATCATCAATGCTCAATACACACCGGAACGTGCTTATAGGGCAATAGGACTAACTATATCGACAAAAATTAAAGCCCTCAAAGAAGCGTATTATGGTTTGAAAAAAGAAAACATTGACATTGAAGAACTTCAAGAAAAAATCGCTGATCCGGCCACTGGAAAATACGACAAGGCAAGGGCGGAATTGGAAATCGAGAAGAAAAAGGAAAATCGAAACTGGGGCAAGAAACTGGTTAATGATGCGTTGGCTGAACTAGAATGTCTTTATGTTGCTTATAAAAAATTACCTAAGCTTACCCGCGCCGAATTTGAGGCGGGAGAAAGAAAACACTTTGAAATCAAGTTAAAAAAACAGGCGGCAGGGATCACAGGTGCATTAGAAAGCATCGATAATATGAACGTGGATTTATTAGAACAAAATCAATTAAAGGAGAAATAATATGAAAGCAAAATTGCCCTTAAAAACAATATTTTCGGCTGAGTTGATTAGCAAACCGGTTATGAAGTCAATTATCCTCATCGGGTCGTGGTGGGAATTTGAACAGTGGAGAAAAGGAAAATTGGTTGATCGATGGGCGCAGAAAAATGTGAACACCACGGAAGGGTTAAATTACCTTCTTAATGTAATGTTTTTTGATGAAACACCTATCGCTTCTACGGGTTGGTACATGGGATTGTTTGAGAATGATTACACGCCATTAATAACCAATACCTATGCCGTTCCCGGATTCACGGAAAGCGAAGCCTACGATGAATTGACTCGCATACTATATGTCCCAGCGGAAGCGACTGCCAGAGTCATAACAAATACCGCAAGCAAGGCGGTATTTACAATCAGCGCTACAAAAACGATTTATGGAGCGTTCCTTTGCGGTGGTGGTACGGGTGCAGACACGAAGAGTGATGTGGCTGGCGGCGGAATTCTTTTTGCTTCCAGTAAATTTGCAACAGCAAAAGAAGTTGTGGACAACGATGTTCTGTTGGTTTCGTGTAGTATTACTTTAGGCGATGCATAGGAGATAAATAAGTGCCGAATTACGATGGAAATATCAGCGAAAATGCAAACGCTAGTACTGTAATTGACGGTCTTATAGATGGTCTATCTGAAGAAGTGTCGGTCAGTGCTGAATTTAATGCGGTGTTTTCGATAAATGTTGAAGATAATTTAGGCTTGGCTGATCTTACAGGATTAGGCGGTATATTCTTTGGAGAGTCAATCGACACACTCTTTGTTTACGATGAACTCCAACACGCCTGGAAAATGACTGCCGAAAGTTCTTTGATTCTTACAGATGCCATTGAAACAATTCTGGGGATAATTGTCGATGAATGGATTAACTTTATCGACAGCCAGTCAAATAACTGGAATGGCCGGGAAATAATATCCGAAGATGTTACCCTTTACGATATCGCCGGTTTCGCAAAGATTTACGCTGATAGCCTTTCCGATGAAATAAATATTGCAGATGTTTCAACATACCAATTAACGATCACGGTTTTGGAATACCTGGGTTTTATGGAACTGGCAAACGCCATGAGAACGTCGGCGGCGGCAATAAACGATTCCCTAGATATAACTGATAACCCCGCGCTGGCATTCCCTCAATCTGTGGAAAGTATATTGAGTGTCGTCGATCTTTCCACCGTTGCGGTGCAATTCCTTCATTCAGTGCAAAGTGACCTTGGCATCGCGGATGTGTCAAGTCTGATCAAAAGAATCAGTGATACATTAAACGACCCCATTGTTTTTGTCGATACGATTACGAGTCATGCCCATCTTTATTTTCTGGTCTATGACACGTTGCACCTGGACGTTTTGGTTGATCTGGAAGGCGAGTTTTATGAATGTTACGTTTTAAATACTCCGAAGTTTATGCCTTCAATGTATTCCAACTTTAACTTCAATTCATTCTGCGTTTTTGAAAATAGAGCATTCGGCGCCAACGACACAGGCATTTATGAATTAACGGGTGAAACAGATGCGGGAAACCCGATCCATACCGGAGTTATTTTAAGTAAAACAAACTTTAATTCTCCAAACCAAAAACGATTCCGCAGAGGATACCTGGATATTTCCGGGACCAGCCCCAAAATGATATTGGAAACCGAAACCGGCCAGCGGCAGGCATACGCGATTGATGAACAAGGGAAGATGGTTGCCTCCCACGAACTGAAAAGTAAAAGTTGGAAATTATCTATTGCAGATTTTGAAACCTTGGGTAGCATGAAATTGATACCAATTATACTCACGAAGTAGGAGAGATATGAAAGAAATAAAATTGACACAGGGCAAAGTCGCATTGGTTGATGATTCTGACTTTGAAGTTTTGAATATGCACAAATGGTGTGCGCTAAAAGGCAAACGCACTTTTTATGCTTGCCGCCGAGTGGGACTTAAAGAGGAAGGAAGTAGAAAAATAATACTAATGCATGTTGCTATCATGGGGGAACCTCTTAGTTGTTTAATGTCAGATCATAAAGATGGGAACGGTCTTAATAATCAGCGTAATAACTTAAGGTTCGTAACAAATCGGCAGAACTCCCAGAACCAGCATGTTATCACAAGCTCTCGATATCCAGGTGTGTGCTGGTTAAAAGATAGGGGAGCCTGGCATGCGCGAATCAGGATAAACGGAAGAGTAACGCATTTAGGCACTTATTTCAGTGAAGAGTCCGCTTTTGAAGCTTATCGTAAAGCCGTCAAGAGCCTAGGTGAGGAAATGGTGGAACGATGTCAGAATTGTTAAGGGAAAATGCGCAGTGGCGGAAGGCGAAGACACCGATCATTGCCAAATATGTTGATGAACACGCCAAGTTATTTTCTGAAGTTGCGGGGAGAGGTTTCTTACGTCTTCCGGGTTTTGTTTACGACATTGAAAACGGGATTGAACTTTCTGCAAAAATGATGTTGTCCGAATTGAATATAAAGATCCTCACGGAAACCATCGACAGAGAATTGAAACAGACCGGCATTGATTACGATATGACCTATAAGACTGCTTTGCTGCAATGGGAAATTGACAAACAGGTTTTATTAAATGCGTGGGAAGTCGAATATTCCGGAATTAAAATATCATCAGCACGGGAAGAGGAAATTCTTAACCGACTGGAAGTCGAAGTCGGAAAAAGAGGCACATATTTAATCGAACAAAAAACAATTATTGAATTGGATGTGGAAGCATTACGAACACAATTAGCAACCCTTGAGGGAAGCACGGCACCCTATGAAGTTCAGTTGGCCAACGAGAAACTTCTGACAGCACAAAAGAAACTTGAGATTATTCCAATCCTTCAGGCGATTGTGGCCAAAGAACAAGAACTCCTTATTGCAGAGCAAGGGAAGGCCGCGGCATATACTGATCTGATGGCAGCGGAACAGGAGGTCGTCACTAAAAAACAAACGCTGGTTCCTGTAATCGCTGAGTTGACCGATGTTTCGGAGCAGTACACAGGGGAATTTGCCCAACAAATAATCCTTGAAGGGCAGATTGCTGATGAAAAAGTCGCCCAGGCGGAGATATCGAAAGATAATGCTGAGGAACGGAACCGAACTGCCGCAAAGGAAATTGAACGGGAAACTATACTGCTTGAGGTTGATGATAAAAAGAAAGAATTGTCCGATGCTAAGAATACCAACGAGGATACATTACTCAATAAGGACATAGCAAACATCCATGAATTAGAAAACGTGGAAACAGCGGCGAATGCGGTAATATTAAATGATGAGATAGCAAAACAAACTTATGTGTTGGATAAAAAGAGAACAACAATAAATTACGATAACGCGACCAAGGTTGAAACTTCAACAAGGTTGTCGGATTCCGAAAAATCGAAAATCGCATCAATAGCCAATTCGGAAGCAGACGAAATACGGCAGAAGGCCACGATTGATGCAGTTTCTAAAATTACTGCGCAATTGACACATCTGATTGGATGAAAATATGAGTAATGACGCATATCAAAGATCAAACGCTAGAGAAAGTAGGGTATGGAAACCCTTTGTCCATTCTTTTCCTTTCAGCGCGGATCAGACTGCCGATAGAGTAATCATTTATGGATTATATTCGGATTCACACCATAATCAACATGGTTATTTAATAGAAGTCGAAGCGGCTGACCTTCTTAATATGCTCAATAACTATAATTCGAAAATATCCGATCTTGACATGCAAGAACAAAATGTACTCGCTGATATTGTCGCCAAACGATACCTTGCCGGCATTGATAAATTAATCCATGACGAAAAAATGATTACAGAGTCTCAAAAAATTAACGCCGAAGACGCGGCATGGACGGCTAAAATAGCGGCATTGGCTACCGACCGGGCAGCACTGGTTACGTTGACTGCACGAGTGACCTCGGAAACAGCCAAAATCAATGCTAGGATAACGGAACTCCAAACTTATATTTTGACCGAGGGATACGTCCGGAGTGAAGTGGATATAGAAATTATCAATAAAGAAATTCAACTGGCAAAAACGGATGTCGCAATATTAGATGCCGCCAATGCTATTTTAAAAATACAACTTGAAGTCGTGAATAAAGGGATGGAATTAGTCGATATTGATCTTCAGAAAGTCAGAACACTTAATGAAATTCAAAATATCAGAAGATCAATTGCCCGGACTGGGCTATTGGAAAGCGAACTTGAAGTCGAACAGGCGCAGACCATAGCCGCCACAGCAGAAAAAGAATTATATATATCCCGGACGACATTGGCAGAGAAAAAAGTGGAAGCCGCAGAAAAAGAAGTTGTCCTTTATGAAAGTCTGGTTGAACACGAAACCGAAATTGGAGTAAAGAAAATAGATGAAAAGGATGCAGACCAATCGCGTAGGCTTACATCGATCAGCGATAAAGAAGATAGCGCTCTTTTCAATACGAGTTTGAAAAAAGATGCGGCAGATTTTGATCAAACGACAATTATAAACGAAAGGCCAGTGCAGCAAGGACTCGATCAAGATAAAATAGAAATCAATGCGGCACAAGTATCAGCCAAACACACTATCAGTTCAGCGATAATAAGTGCAGCGACAACTCTGGCAGAGGCCAACATAGTAACGACATTGGAACATACGATACAAAAGAAGGTTTAATAATGGCAGTAGATGTTGGGAAAATTATAAATAGTTTAAAGGGCATATCCGGAAGCGGGAATGTTCTTGCCCAGGCGATGAAGGCAATAAAAGAGGCCAACTTGACGCTTGAACCGGGTGATTTTGCCCGGAGCAATATAGCCGCTCCCATGGCCGCGCCGATTGGTTATGATCTCTGGTATCTTTTTGCCCACGATAATTTTATGTCACATTACTACGCAGAGGTGGATCAAGACCTTAAAGATTATCAGCCGTACCTTGATGATTGTTTCGATTTCCTAAAACTTCTGCCGGGATTAAAACCGTTAAGGGTATTAAGGAACCTTGAACAATTTATTTCTGATACCGGATTCGATGCGTATAGCATGACCAATTACATGAACTGGACAAATAATGGAATTTACTGGGTCAATACTGCCGCTTTCGAATTATGGGAAAAGGGACTGGGTGCGCAATATCCTTCCGATGGTCCCAAGGATTTTAACCCCAATGATTATGTCGGGTATTTATCTTTTCCGGTAGGACAACTGGGCGTGATGGAAGTGATGTCTTTAATCCAGGAAACAAAAATATCCGGATATTTATTTGCCGCGAAGGATGGTTTGCCGGATACGATTGATAAGCAACCGATAGATCCAGAAACGCTGGACGATAAATATAAGTCGATTACAAAAAGTCCAACTGAAATATTTCCATCGGTTAAGGATAATAATGGAGTGAACCATGCTGGGCAAAATTATTGTTATGGCCGACATTTAATAGAAAGCGCCTATTTATTGCCGGAAACTCCTGAACCGTCGCAAAACACATCAAATTCTGAAGGCACGGTAGCATACGCACCAACGGCCAGTAGAGATGTTGAACCTCATTCTTCACCGATGGCGAAGTATCTAGAAAAGGTTGAACCTAAAAAATGGTTGCGTTATTGGATCCATAAAGACAGTACCATGCCCGTGCCCGGAGAATTTATAGGGATACTTTGCAAACCCGTTGCCATTCCTCCTCATGTCTGGTGGTTTCAGGAATCAACACCTTTTCTTTATGCCGGTAATTGGATGGAGACAGGAAATCTAACTTCCGGAGAAGTGATCGCAGTCACACGAGAAGCGGACAGACCTGAAGGAAGCATCGGTGACGAATACTCAGTTTTAATTCAAGGGTGCATGGTGACAATTTATCCCAGTGATTTTTTAAGTTATGAAGTCGGTGATCGAGTCGCCATATTAAAGGTGGATAGCACGATAGCGAAGGCAGACAAATCGTTTACCTGGCTGGATCAAGTAACGTTTAAGGACACTGATGAGGGTACAGTGCAAACAAAATATATAATTATACCGGCAACTTTTTATAAGACCGTACATTGAGAGGAGAAACGCTATGGATTTTAACAGCTTAGTCAATGAAATTTTACAGATGGCAAAAGATAGTCAAGAGGAACGCAGAAAGAAAGCTGAGGGGAATCCTAACATAAGTTGGGATAATACTCCTGCCGGAGAGTCCTACTGGAAGGATATCAGGGCAAGAAATTCCGCGCTTGAAGTCGGAAAACAAAACGATGTAGGCACGATGGCGAGACAAAGACTGGCTGGCGAAAGCGCGGCTAATGTTGCTGATATCACTGCGGGTGCCCATCGGTATACGGCCGACATGGGACTTAAAGGACGCGAGACGGATGCACAAGCAAAAATTGATGCTGCGATTGGTGCCGCTGAATTAAAAAGAAAAGACCCTGCAATAGATTTTGTTCATGCAACGATAGCGGCTGACCCGTCGATTGCTACTGATATCACAAGAGACAAGGATACGGGCAAGACAAGAATGGAAATTTTAATGGAAAATGCAGGACAATTAAACCCTAAAAAAGACAAAAAAAGAATATCGGGAACCGATTTTGTTCAACCAGACGTTGCCCCTGGTGGCAATCCTCCGGTTACTCCGGTAAGTGCGCCACCTCCTGCACGGGCATCATTAACAGGTGGTCAAAGCATGGAGTTCCGGTCCGGTCTTAGTCCAGAAGAGGAAGAACGAAGGAAGAAAGAATCAGAAGCAAGAATGTTTTACGGGACAAAACCACAGAGCCGTAGTTGGCTACCCTCGTTTTAATAGTAGGTAGGAATAATGGCCTTTGATATTTTAGGATACCAAAAAGCGAATAAAGATTATTACGGCAATGCGCCTCTTATTGACGTTGCAAAAGACGTTTATGAGCAGGACTTTAAAGACCAGTCACCTGATTTTAATACATGGGTGAAATCTTCTGGTATTGAACCTCACATTCAGGAAGACACTAAAAAGAGAACACCGAAAACATGGGAAGATAAATTAAGTGAGGGCGTGGCTAATGTAACACCAGGTTTTATTCCAAAAGATATTTCCACAAGTTTTGTTAAAGGCGCGACTCTTAATTACGTTCCTTCCGCAGAAACACCCGCGGATGCTGGTATATTGCGCAAGGGCGCTGCGGGCGCGGCTCATTTAGCGGGCATGAGTGTCCCCATAGGGATAGCGGCGTTGGCACTGCCGGAAGCCGCGACTGTCGGCGGTGTGATACTTACCAGCGGAGCACTGGGCGGTCTCTATGGTTTACTCAGAAAGCCAGAGGAGGGTGAAGACCGATTGAGTAATGCCGCAAAAGACGCGGCCATGTTCGCCACTTTTGGTGTCGGTGGGAAGGTTATTGGCGCTGGCCTGAAAAAATTATTTCCGGAAACAGTTGGTAAGGTTTTCGAAAAGATTGCCGCCAAACAAGAACTTACAGCAGGGGAGAAAGCAATATATTCCGCGTCTCAATACGGTTCCAGTGCAGCCTTGGGCGCGGGCGCGGGCGCGACGGAACCGGCGGATACCTGGGAACAAAGATTTCAAAACATCGCGGTGGGCGGGATTACTTTCGCCGGTGCACACGGGATTTCTTCTAACCTGATGAAAGTGGTTCGTGAGGGTAAAGCGACTCCTGATCAATTAGAATACATAAAGAAACTGGAAGCCGGTGCAAATACCAGTACGATAATCGATGAAGGATTAAAGACAGGCAAAATCGGCGAAGAAGTATTCACGCCCAATCATGCCCTTGAGCTTATCAAAACCGCTAACGATAGCGGTGTTTATTCCACAGAAGATGTTGCGAAATTAAAAGACAGATATGAAAATAAATACCCTGATTTAAAAAAGGGCTTGAACAATATATTAAAAGACTCGATTAAAAACGAAATCAGTTTTGGTATTGATGTCGGCCTGAAAGCCGGTAAGTTAAGAGGTAGAGATTTTACTTCTGATGATGCTCTTGAAGTTATAAAAGATGGTCGTGAAAAAGGTATTTACACCGATGCTGATATTGATTCTTTTAGGGACCAATACCCGGCATTAAAACAAGGCCTGAATGATATCACCGTTGACTCAGCTATAAATAAAGTCAATGAAGCATTGAAAATAATTCAGCCAGAGGAAGGGGCGAAACTCAATAAGATTATTCCAAAGAGAAATATTGAGGCGGATGTACCTCTGAATTTAGGCGAACCAGCGGAAGTCAAAAAAGTAAGTCCTGAAATCGTTGACCTTCAATCCAGTATCGCCAAGCGTGAAAAATATATTGCCGCAAATAAGGTGTTTGAAGGCACGGATATGTATAATAAAAATGTTGCCGTGCTTGAACAAGACAAGGCAAAATTGGCCGACTTGACAGGAAAGGTTATAAAACCAACCGAGAACATTGCACCTACCACTGAGAAGGAACCCACCGCAGCAATTGATTATGAGGCTGAAGCTAAAAAAGCAGGAGCCGAATTTATTGGTATGCAGGAAAGTAAGACCGCACCGCCTCAACCAACTTTTACTGATCCCGAGACTAAATCAACCTTTATGTTAAATGAAGGCGAAACTATTGCCGAGGCACTTATTCGGAAACGTAAACAATTTGCCGAAGCCAAACAACCAGTAATCGAACCGGTGATCGAGAATAAAGAATCGATAGAAAATTTTGCCAAAGATTCTGGTGTCGTTTTAAAATCAACCGAAACAGAAGATGGATTAAAACAATATTTGGAAAATAAAGAAGGTAGTAAATTCCCCGTGGATGATGCCCAAGCGGAGTATTTTATCAATATCAGAGAAAAGGAAGCAACAAAAACGACTAAAAGCGCAACGAAAAAAATGGTTATCCCCGAGAACGTAGTCACACGGATTGCGCAGGAGGGCATGGATTTTGGACCAGATTATGAAACAGAATATTTAAAACAATATCCTGATTTTAAAAGGATCGCGCGAAAGGGTGCCCCGTCACCTGATATGTGGGCGCAAACTTTGAAAGAAGAAGGTTATGATATTAAAGGCGGAGACGATTTAATAGAGAAATTAAAGACTTCCGAGGCAAGAAATGTCTTGAATCCAGAGAAGCAAGATGCTATAACAAGTCGTAAATTAAAGAGGTTAGAAAATGACTACATTGAAAGAGAACTCGCCAACCTCGAAGAAACCAATAAACTTGAATCCCGAACAGTCGAAGAATATTTTGACCATTTTAGCGACACCCTTGGCGAAGAGGCTCACCGATTATCATCTGCCGCTTATTCTGAAGCAATTGAAAGAGCGGGGTATTCAGCCGAGCAATCCGCCGAAGCCTTAAAATTCTATTTTTCCAATCAAAAAGTTAAAGAAATAAATCAGGCAATCATTGACGACTATCGAAAAACCGTCATGCCTGAGCACAATGCCAAAGAATTATCCAAAAAGGGCAAACTTGAAGGCGGCAAATCCTTCACCGAAGAACAGAAAATAACCAATAAAAAACAAGCCGCAGAAATCAAGGTTAGAGGATTATCCGAAGATGAAATTATTAATTTAAAACAATTAAAAAAAGAAAAGGATATAATCGACAAGGGAGTAAATAAACTTGCGAAAGATACTATAAAGTCTGCGGCTGCCGAGGAACTAGCAAAAAGATTAAGAGCAGAGGCAACTACTGAAGGTGACATCCAACCAAGCCTTAAAGGTCTATCACCCGAAGAAACCTTTACTTTAAATAATCCTGAAACTGAAATATCTCCTAAATTATCTGAACAAATAAAACCGAAAAACGCGGAAATGTTCGCGGAGAAGAAGGGTGCGCCAACAAATGAAGGAAAAGTAGAGGAAGACAAGGGCAAGATTCAAGACTTTGGTGAGAAGATAGGTGGTGCCCGGAAAGATATCGCTGAACGTGGTTATGAAATGGGTAAAAAACCTAAACCGGAGGAAGGTGAACAGGTCTGGCGTAAAAAATATGTAGCCATGGCAAAGGTTGACGGTTCCGGTTGGACTATTGGAAAGAAAGGGGACACATTCGGGATCAGCACACGAACTGGTCAGAAATTCGCAACGCAGGAAGAAGCTGAAAGGGCTATTCCTTTATTCGCCGTCGCAGAGAAGCATTTCGCTTATCCAAACAATGATGGCACTTATTCTATTTATAAAAAAACTGGAGAGCGAAAAAGATTAAGAGTTGTTAACCAAGATTTTCCTTCCCGCGAAGAAGCCATGAAATATATGGCCGGACACGCCGAAGAACTTCTTAATCTTAAAACCTCTTTTGGCGAAGAAATATTACCAACACCTGAAAAGGTTTATCGTTCAGGCGTAGAAAGAAGAACCAAACCTGCTACCCCAGAAATGTTTACGGAAACATTCAAACCCCGCGGTATTGAATTCGGGAATTGGAACAATCAAGCAGAACGCCAAGAAGTAATGAACCACGCCTATGATGGACTCCTTGACCTCGCCGATGCTCTGAAAATACCACCGAAGGCTTTAATGCTGAACGGCGATCTGGCAATCGCATTCGGCGCCAGAGGGCAGGGACTTGTTGGCGCAAAAGCCCACTATGAACGCGATTACGGCGTTATTAATCTTACAAAAATGAAAGGCGCGGGATCTCTCGCCCACGAATGGCTCCATGCCTTTGATCATTACTTAGGCAGACTTGATACCAAAGCAAGTTCTGAAAAAATCAAAAATAAAAAAGGCGATTTGGTTTATCCCGAGGCTGGGGCAGAGAAGACATATTTAAGTTCCGGTGCAAAAGTTCTGTCAAAACTCCGGCCGGAAGTAAAAGAAGCCTACAAAACCCTTATTGAAGGCATGTATAAAAAAGCCGAACAATACGTTGAGGACACAAAACAAGCTGATAAATTCGTAGGGACTACGAGGGAAGAACTTAAAAAACGTCTGGACATGATTAGGATAAATCTCGAAAAGGATCTTGTCAAAGAATACACCTGGAGAAAAAATAAAAGAGGATTATCGCCGGCGAGCGCAGAACAATTAGCCGATTATGACCGATTGGCTAATATCCTCGTGGAAGGTGGCGATCTGGAAACAAAATGGAAACAAAGCGAAAAGGCTAGGTGGGGTGGTTATCAAACAAACGATACCCTGGAAGCAATAAGCAAAATTCTTAAAGACGTGCGAGGCAGGGCGGGGTTTAATTCTGAACATACTGGAGTTCTTGATTATGTCCGTTCCGATATGGGTCTGTATGATACCAGGTTAAAAATGTTTACCGACGCCAAGGCTGGAACGGAAAAGACAAAAAAGGTGCCCACGTCGTACGCAATCGAAGCCCGGAAGATGGATCAGGCTCGGGCAGGAGATTATTGGAGCGAACCGCACGAAATGGCGGCGAGAGCATTTTCATCTTTCGTTGAAGATAAAATCGCGGAATCTGGCGGGCAAAGTGATTTTCTGGTTTATCATGCGCATGGTGGTATTTTCCTTCCGATGATTGACGGATATATTGCTAGACCTTATCCTGAAGGAAAAGAAAGAATTGCGATTAACGAAACTTTCCAAAAATTCATTGATACTTTGAAAGTCAAAGAAGAGGGTGAAAAGGTCGCACTTTATTCAGACAAACCCCAAACCGGCAACGTAACCATCGATACCATCAAAAAACATCCGCGTTTTCAATCTGCAACCGTGACCGAAAACAAAGACGGATCGGCACAAGTTCTTTTCCGCAATGGAGACGGTTTCAAGGTAGATTTTATTACCGACATGGCAGACAAGGGTGTAAAACTGGAAACCAGTTATGGTAATTTTAAAAAAGACGCAAGCAAAAAAGTTGCGGGCGCTTATGCCGAAGAAAATAAAACAATTCTTTTCAATAAAGACCGCGCCGGTATTCCGACAATAGACCACGAGCATATTCACTTCTTAGAAAAGTCTGGTTATCTGGATAGCAGAGACACCCGAATTTTAAACATGGGAGCCAAGCGATCCGGTTTTGAAATGACGGAAGAAGGTAGAGCTGATTTTGTTGCCCAAGCATTCCAAAAACGGGATGAACAAGTTGGGATTGTTAAACAAGTCTTGCAGAAAATAGGAGACTTTTTCGATATAGTTATGAATGCCATTGGCCACCGGACAACGGGCGGCGTATTGAGAGATATTGAGTCTGGTAAAATAATGGAAGCAAAAGGAGAGAAGGGTGGGACACCTAATATAACCCCTGTTTCCTATTCACTCCAGGATGTTAAAAAGAAACTCAATGAGTACAATGTCTCAGGGGATGCTAAGGATGTTGTTAAGGATATAGGCAGAACAATAGACGAATACATGGGTTCGATCTCTACAAGATTAGGGAACATTCATCCATCTATTAAAAACACCATGCGTAAATTTGAATATAAGCGTGGCACAATAGCCACAGAAAGAACAAATAAAATTCTTCCGTTTATTAAAAAGGTAGGCAAAATGTCCGGGGAGGATAAGGCTGCTTTGGATTTAGCCCGAAAGAATGGTGATACGGAGACAATTAATGTTTTGATTAGTAAACACGGACTGACTAAAGAATACCGCGAATTAAGAACGCTTCTGGATAATATGTATGGTGAAGCAAAAAGCGTAGGTTACGATATTCACCGAAGGGGCGAATATCATCCGCGAGTATTGAAAGATTCTAAGGGTTTTCTTGAATATTTTTACGAACGTCAGGAATGGCCAATTATGCAGGATGCCATCAGAGCAAAGGAAACAGAATTACAAAAATATTTGAACGACGAAGAGAAGGCTGAACTCATTAATAATCTTTTGCGGGGCTATCCGAGCGGTAATATAAGTCTATCCAAACCCGGACAATTAAAAGAACGTACGGTAAATAAAATTACGCCGGAAATTAATAAGTTTTACATGGACTCTGACGCAGCCTTACTCAGTTATATAAACAGAGTTACCGATGCGATAGAAGCGCGGAAGTTGTTTGGGAAGAGCAAAAATAACGCTATGCCTTTATTCGGAAAAGATAAAGGTGATTTTCCGATAGAGGACACCATTGGTGGATATGTCCTTAAACTCCTTCATGAAGGGAAAATAAAACCACAAGATGAACAGATTCTAGCGGATATTCTTTCCGCAAGGTTTAATGAAACAGGCACGAGAGGCATCTTTAGCCTTTATAAAAACTTGTCTTACATTGACACAATGGGTTCACCTATATCAGCCATTACACAGATAGGTGATCTTGCTTGGGGATTATACAGGAATGGGGTGTGGTCAACACTTTCCGCTACAGGAAAAGCGATTATCGGAAAGTCAAGATTCAAAAAAGAGGATTTAGGTATTGAACGTATTGCTTCTGAATTTGCCGATTCATCAAAATCGTCAAAAGCAGTAACGAAAGTATTCAAATGGATTGGTTTAGAGAAGATTGATAATATTGGCAAAGAAGCACTTATCAATTCATCTTATGAATCGGCGCAGAAAAAAGCGGTTTCCGATCCTGAAGGTTTAAGAAAGAAACTTGAACCCATTTTTGGGAAGGAAACAACCCAACTTATCGAGGATTTGCGAAGCAACAATATAACAGAAAATGTAAAGCTTTATTTATTTAATGTACTTTCTGATTTTCAGCCGATTTCATTGTCAGAAATGCCGCAGAAGTATCTAACGGGTGGCAATGGACGGATATTCTATATGCTTAAATCGTTCACGTTGAAACAGTTTGATGTTTACCGCAGAGAGATATTTCAGAAGATTTCCAAAGAGGGCACCAGGGCCGAAGGCATTAAAAACCTAATCTTTTTAACCTCTAGCTTTGTGGCGGCAAGTGCAACGGCAGACGAAATCAAGGACTTGCTTTTAGGCAGGGATACAAGCCTTAAAGATAGAACAGTAGATAATTTATTACGACTTCTTGGCATATCAAAGTTTGTCACATGGAAGGCCAGAGCAGAAGGTGTTGGATCAGCGATGGTAAGACAGATTGCGCCACCATTTAAAGCCATTGATGCGATCACAAAAGACATATCATCTGCGGGAAATGATAAAGGCCTGGAAATCCCGCAGTCAATTCCAATAGTCGGGAAACTCTATTATTGGTGGTTCGGAAAAGGTAACGCGAAGGAAGTAGGAGAATACGCCCAAAACATTAAAGAGTTAAATAAATATGAAGCTGAAATAAAAAGACGGAAAGAGGAACGAGAACCTCTGGGATACTATTTTAAAGATAATCCCAAGGTGCGTTATTTGCGGCTGTCAAATACGATACAATATAATATTGGAAGGTTACGATCTCAGAAAAAACTACTTATTAAAAGAGGCGCGAGCGATGCAACTGTTAAATTATATGATGACCGGATTACCGGACTAATGAATAGGTTAAATAAATTAATGAAATAGAGAAATAACTTTGACTTGAAAGATTTGAACGACGATGGTATAAATAAGTACAGAGATTTACTAAATAAAATGACGAGAAACACGGGGAGTATATGAAAGAAATATCACTGACTCAGAGCAAAGTCGCGTTGGTTGATGACGATATGTTTGAGGAATTGAATAAATATAAATGGTACGCACATAAAAGAGTCAGTATTTTTTATGCGGCACGTTGCCTTCCACGAGAAGGAGGAAAACAACGAATGATATCTATGCACGAGATGATCTTAGGAAAGCAACCGGACAATTATGAAATAGATCATAAAGACGGTAACGGTTTAAATAATCAACGGGACAATCTTAGAATTGTAACACACCGTCAAAATGGACAAAACCGACATCAGATTAAGGCATCAAAATATCCAGGTATTTATTTTCATAAACCATCAAGAAGTTGGTGTGGCCGAATATCCATAAGCGGGAAAAGAAAGTGCTTAGGATATTTTAAAACCGAAAAAGAAGCCTTTCAATCATATAGAAACGCAGTAAAGAATATCGGAGAGTCAGTAATCAGTGGCATTTTTTAAGATTTTTATTATTAGAGAAAAGAAACCAAAACAAAAGGAGAAATCAACATGAAAACTTTAAAAGTATTTTTAGTCGCTATAATTCTGATGGCCATCATGCCATCCCTGCTTTTCGCCGCGGGAACAATTACAGGAACAATTGAGAGAATCAACACATCAAAAAGCAAACCGTTGGTAATAATTACCCTCACCTGCACAGCGGGTGCAGTGGGAGACGGTGCCGATGCCCATCTTTTCCCAGCCACAGTGGTTAATACACTATCCGGCATATCTGCTTACGATCTTCGGGGATTGAAACTTTATTCAATAGTCACAGTTCCCGGAACAACGGGGCCAACAGACAACAGCGATCTAACTATCACAGATAGATATGGTATTGACACACTTGCCGCCGCTGGCGCTAATATCGTTGATAATGCTACAAGTAATCGCGTAGTTGCAAATCCCGATACCGCAGCGGTTATTATCACCGGAAATTTAACTGTAAATATTACCGGCAATATTGTGGATTCGGCGGTCACCACGATCATATTGGAGTTGGTTGGTATATAGGATAGAAGTAAATATATTTTAGTTTGACATTCGGGTAAAAGTTGAGTAGAAAACTACACGTTTTGACAGTACGTTAGCGGTAATACGTTTTGCCTTTAATAAAATCAGATGGTTATTGATTGAAAAGTAGGTTCGAATCCTACCGGGCGTACCAATTTTACTTAATAAATTCAACACTTGGGTGCCTTATTTCTTAGCGGTACGTTAGCTGTATTTGCGTTTTCAGCTTCCCAAAGTTGGTCTGCATATTTTTCAGCATCTTCTTTAAAAATAAACGCCTTCATTTGTTTACGGTAAATTCTTAATCTATTCTTTTTACCTTCCCCGTCGAGTTCAGTTAACTCCACATAGAACCTTTTAGTTTTTGCGTCCATCCGCACCTTTGGCCTCTTTATCGGAAAATAAAAAACATTTTCTTCGCCTTTAAGTATAATCGGATTATCAATGGTTTTTTGTTTCCAGTGGTGCGAAACATGGTGGTATTTCTGCATAATAGCAAGATTTGAAATATCATCATTTGTTTTGTCGTGGTCTAGGTGATGGATAACATACCCTTTAGGAATAGTTTTAAATCCGGGATTCCCCTGCAACCAAACAAAATTTGCTCTTGGAATGGTGTATTGTTTTTGCCCTTCTTTAATTACTACATAGAACCTATCTACCCTGAATTGAGTTTCAATGATCTCCATGTTTCACCTCTTTCTTAAATGGCAATATTCTCACATTCTCCAACGCCTCTGTTATTCTGGCTTCTGAAACCCTACCGTACATATCGCGCGTCATTTGAATTTTAGTATGTCCAAGCAACTCTGACACAAGTTCAATAGGATATTCAGCGTCAAGTAATTGGCCAGCCTTAGAGTGTCTCAAGCCGTTATACATCTTGATTTTGACGCCAACCTTATTACAGGCTTCCCGCCATAAGTTGTTTAATATTTTTCCATCATAAGGAGATTTTCCGTTGTGGGTAAAAACAAATTCTGAAAAGGACGGAGCCGTAGATTTTAATATTCTTTTGGCTTCCTCTGTTTTAAAGAAGGCTTTAACTTTCCCAGTCTTGTCACCTTCTAAAAGTTCATATTCTGAAAACCTACGCATAATAATTATGTGGGTATCAGTAACAGCGTCTTTCATTAATGCCCTGACTTCTTGCGGTCTCCGTCCGTACTCGGCGGCAAGTTCAAAGATTGGTCTGTGTCTTTCCGGGATCTCATTAAATATTTTCTGCTGAATCTCTATACCCAGATATTCAATATTGCCTTTGATCGGATTTGATAATTTTGGAAAAGAGGGCAGTTCCTTCATATCCCTATTATCAACGGCAAAATTCAACATCGTTTTTAGCGTATTTAAAATATGATAAATAGTCTTTTTTGAATATTCAGATTCTTCCAGACTTTTTTTAAGTTCAAGGATATTAACCTTGCTGATTTTCCGAATGTCTTTATCAATTCCAAAGAACTCTACAAAGTGCTTTGCAAAACTCTTGTAACGGCCTCTGGTGTTTTTAACTACATCGGTTAAGGGCAACCATATATCAACATACTTGCCGATCCCCAGGGGCGAATTGGGGCGGTAAGAAGCCGGAGAAAAAGAACCGTTGTCAATTTCATCTTGCATGAGAGATCGTATTTTATTTGCTTGTGCTTTTGATGCGAAAGGGAACCAGACCCCGTGATATTCAAAGCGGTAAAATCTTTCAGTTTCGTTGTTCCAGCGAAGTTGAATGTACCAATGCCCTGTTTTACTATCCTGTAAAACTGATCCTCCCATATAGCCACCTTCCCCAAGGTTCGGGTAGGCTAACATATTTTTGGCAGAGTTCAACATTTATTTTCCCATTCACCACGCCAATTCTCGAATCCTTAACTCTTTAGGCCAATCCTCAATATTATGATCCGGTTTACTGTTGATAGTCAGTGCTTTGGTAAAGAGAGGTACGCCTGCGGCTTTGCATTGTTCAGCGATTTTAGAAGCCCATTCTAATTTCAGCGGTCTTGCTTTCGCGCCGGTTTCACCACCGAGGATAACAGCGTCAATCACCATAAATGTTTCACGTTCTGGAGTCGTTTTTCCTGGGTTATAAACCATCTGCGGCAACCATTTTGTAATATCAATCAACCCCAGCATTGGTTCTACCGAAAGGAACTTCTTCCCCGGCACTTGAAGGAATATAGGTATTTTCTCATCGGCTTCCTGCTGGTTGCAGATTGTCAAACCGTGCCAGATACCCTCAAAAGTAGGTAAGGTAAAACAGTTCTTTGGTGAGAAAAATTCAGCCATTTCCTTTTCTCTTTTTGTGAGAATTAAATAAGTATGCTGTTTATTTAAAATCATGGCCTTGTATGCTTCGTATCTAAAATCTTCTGATACATATTCATGAAAAAGATCATTCCAAATACTATACACAGTAGGCTTTTTCTTTTCAAAGCGCGGTAGCCGGTCATAATAGGTGATAATGTCAGAAGGTTTATTAAATCTTTCTTCCATACCCAACGCCCAACAATTATCACAACCCGGAGAACAGCGAGTGCATCCCGAAACTAAAGTCACGCCTTCATCCCAATATGTGTGTGGTTTTCTCATGGCATCCTTTCTTATTTTTTTATCTTTTCACAATTCCGCATTATGGCCGTATTGAAACAATAATTTGATACCCACTGCGTTTTATTACAGACATTAAATTCACGCTCGACCTCTGTGAACTGGACTGGTGTGCATCGGTATTCTTTAATAGCATTACGCCAGTTAATTTCTTCTGCGGGCATGGGCGGCCGTTCAGCCACTTCACAACCAAATAAAAGAGCAATAGCAAAAACCAAGTAATATTTTCTCATAAATTCTTTCCTCCAAATTTCGCATCCAGCATTTTATTGATTTCACTTTTGACATCGGCGATATTTATCTTTTGCGAGTTCCACCAATTGTTCTTACATTTCGTCCCAGAACAGAACCGTTGGACCACTTCCTCGCCGCTCACCACTCGTCGTCTAGGATTCTCTATAACGGCATGGCAGTAATCGCATTCATAGTTGTTCGTCTTTTCGTTTAAGGCCATAAATTAACCTTTTTCTAGCGTTTACACGCTAATTTTGAGACCTACACGATCTCAATATGTATTTTATAAAGCTCCTCGACCTGTTTCCGCTTTAACTTCCCCAGTGCAAGGTCACGTCCTTTGACTTCCTGGTAACGAAAAGTATCGTTAGGAAGGCATAGGATAAAATCAACATAATGCCTGACAACGCGTCCGTTGTCGTAATGTCCGGGAAGATCAAAAGGAACTTCCCGGAGAAAGAATTTAATCTCACCGGCGAACTGCATGGCCTTCAGAAGCAGATAATGGTTCCTATGTTTTTTGCTTGGAAATTTCAGTTTGTCTGCTTCGCACATAACCGCCCTCATTTTATTCTCGCCTTGTCGCTTATATTCCGGGATAGCAGAACAACCGGGGAAGCTTTTACCCTGTTGTTTCAAAATATCTTCGAGTTCTTTTTCGGTCAGGTGCAAACTCATATTACCAACTCCAAAACGGTCTGTTGTTTATGGCGATTAAATCTGTCCACGCCGGAATCATAATAATCTTTGTCAATTTCGTAAATTTCAGCATCAAATCCCATAATGTCACAGGCAATAGCAATACTCATAGAACCGCCGTGAGTATCAAGGATTTTATCGTCTGGTTTTGCGTAGTGCTTTAAAAGCCATTGGTAAAGCTGAATCGGCTTTTGAGTGGGATGAATTTTATCCCCAGTTCTGTTATCATACCGAAATATTTTTGATGGATAGTTAAATGATGTCCAGGCATATTCACATGCCGAAAAATTAGGCCACGGTTGAACCTTATCCCAACAAATAAAAGCCCTCGTAGGCGGCAGAGTAAAATAATTTCCGCCCCATATTATTTGATTATTGCATGTGCGGAAAAGTTCATTAAAATATTCTTCCGTGGGCGCAATATCCCATACCTTCAGGGCTTTTGTTGATTCATTCATAATCCGACCTTTTAATTTTCCTGCCCCCCCCATATCTTGGGAATCCCATACGGCGGGTCGCAGATGGCAAGGTCAAATTCCTTGTCCTTCATCTTCGCCATTGCTTCCATGCAGTCACCGTGTATTATTTGAATGTTACTCATTCACTGTCTCCAGACGCAATTTATCTGCACTGCTTTTGTCGATACACGGGATTTCCCTGTACCCCGGATAAAAGACAATGGATAAGTCTGTAAAATATGCGCCAAACATTTTTCTAATTCAGGGATGGTCATTTCGCGGCGCTTTTTCCCCATGGACTGATAGACCTCTGAGTTAAGACGCTTCGGATTTATTCGATTATTAAAAGCATAAAGACGGATATGGTTTTCAATCTGGCCAAGCAAATCCTTTTCTATTTCCGAACTCGTTCTTTCCGGGACTTCTTTCTGGCCCAGTAACATTTCGCGTTTGCCGGTCATGGCAGAGGACAGCGGCTTTATTCCGCCTGGGGCAAGTTCCAGACGAAAACCGCCGCCATCCTCGCCGACTTCGCGTGACCAAGGGCGCGAAGAATTACGCAACTGTAAAATTGGAAGTTGTTCTTTTTCAATCCTGGCCATGACCTGTTTAAATAATGGATCTGCCGGCGCGAAAATATATCCTGTTTGTTCATCATAACTGCCAGCCGTAGGGTCTAACCTGTTTGCTCTGGCACACATCTGATCTATCCAGGGGACGCTTCGAATCCGCGTCAAACAAATAATATGGCTGATTTCAGGGATGTTAAGACCTTCGTAGCACATGGCCACGGATACCAGCACGTCCAGTTTCCCGGCCTTCATTTTATTGATTACTTTCAGCGCTGTGGCTGAATCGTCGGAAGTGGCAATATCGCACCTAGCTGAAATATTCCCCAACCGGGCGATATGTCTTTTTGCTTCGGTAATATTACTGGTGACAACAATGCACTTTGCGCTTTTGTGCGCCTGACGATGTTCTTGCCAGTGAGCGATCCCGTGAGAAAGAAGATCGTCTGCATATTCAGTTTTGAGGGCAGTATAAAGAGCTTTGTTCGCATCTTCTTCAGACATTTTATCAAGACTTGATACTCGAACCGTCCGGCCTCGTTTGTCTTCCCATTCGGCGTGACCATCAGAAAGATGGAAGGCAAGCGGAATAATCGCTTTTTCTTCCAGTGCATCTGTCCGGGTATAGTGAATAACGGCAGTTCTTTCTCCGGTCTGGAGATAGGGTATGGCAACCCTTCCGCTCCCCCTATAAGGGATAATGGCAATTCTCGTTCCATCGCCGCGCTCCAGTGTCCCCGTCATGAGTATTCGATATTCAGCCTGAGCGTAAAGAGGCGCAATTTTCTTATGCCAAAGCGAATTCTCTCGAACATGATGAAATTCATCCATGATCAGAATGTAACGGTAGGCCTGAAATTGTTCGCAAAGCAGGTCTTCATCCATGCCAACGGCATTATAAGTTGTAGCGAATCCCTGGAGGCCGCGGCAAGGATTGTTTTCATTCGTGCTTGAGCGGATAAGCAAATTATGATCAAACATTTTTCGGAAATATGGATTGACAAATTCCCGTTCTGCTTGATCGGTCAAGGATAAGCGCGGCGCAATCCAAATCATTTTGTCTGCGAATCCGGCTTCAATAAGTTTACCGGCGATGATCGGGAGAATACTTTTCCCGCCACCAGGAGCCACATGACAGTAAATATCCTTAATCGGTTCGCCGGAAACGATTCTGTTTATTACATTTGAAAATTCAATTTGATGTTTTCTTAATGTCATTTTAATATTTCTCTTCACCCAACCAACCAATCCAGCCGATCGCTACGCTCACCGCTTACCTCCATCGTTATGCTCCAATTAAACGTTTGGCGATGTCTTTGCCAATCGTTGCCTTGATTGCCTTATGTTCTTGTAATTCAATACCCTGCTTAACAGATAATACATGCTCCAGATTTAACGCCGCTTGTGTGAATCTTAATGCATCCTCTGATTTCACATCCTTAGTGATTTTTTCTGCCAACAACTTTACTGCTTTTTCGATTGCTTTTTCCATGGGTTTTACCTCCAAGAGTTTTTACCGATTTTAAACTGGTAATCGGCATAACCAGTCAATCCACGCGAACGCTTTCAGCGTCGCTTGATTTCTGCGTTATCTTCCGGCTGGTCGTAGCATTCTAATGTTCCGAAGTTTGCTTATTAATATTTCTGTCTTGTGGGGTTCGCAAAGTTCCATCGTTTCAATGATACTCCTCAAATCTTTTGCCAAACTGGGATATTCAAGGGAACACGCTTTTGCATAAGCCCTTAATGCGGGCACGGCAAATTTATCGTGTTTAATATCTATAACAAAATAAAAACATTTTTTGTGCTTCCCTTCTTTATCGCCTAATCTTTTTACCGAATATTTTTTGTAAATTCCTCTTTCTTTATCATTCATACAACCTCCATAAAATCAGATAACAATCTCAATCCAGCCGACCGCTCCGCTCCGGCTGATTTCTGCGTTGGGTGCTCACCGTGTTTACAATTATGTTCGATCTTAAAATGTCTCTTGGCACAGAGAAAACAAAAATAAACGCCGCAGTAAAAACATCTATATGCGGAAGTAATTCGTATTTTCTTTCCGCAATGGCATGTGACCATAACCTTGCGGCATTGCGAAACTTGAAATTGTTGATTTGCCACAATCATCAGCAACTCATTTTTTTCTTCATTTGTTTCAGGTGTTTTATCTATGTCAAACATTTTCCTTCTACTCGCGCCCAACAAGGCGCGTAGAGCCGATGCGCTTCGCTTCGGCTCAGCTATTTGTTATGCCTTAATCAGAGCTACTGCACTTAAGCCCGATTTTTCTATCTTCCTCTGACAAAGGTATGGTTTGTAAGCGCATCCCTATTGCACTTGCAATAGCACGTATGCCGTTAATATGGGTTTCACAGGCCACGGCTTCATCTTTTCCCGGCCATGTATATCGGTGCGTTGCGTCATTTTTACATTTTTTGTTTTTCATGTTATTCCTTC
>Ga0154900_1026_pt2 | contig 30795 bp, 32 predicted proteins | sample Rifle2008BG19ft_FD_105872 | JGI IMG/M metagenome (GOLD analysis project Ga0154900, IMG submission 105872) | Deltaproteobacteria bacterium RBG_19FT_COMBO_43_11
CCTTACCCTATTGCACTGAGCCAATTAACGAAAGTCAATGCGGCTTATGCGATCTTTGTGTCCGGCACTGCCCGGCTCAAGCAGCCAACGGTAAGTTCTGGAACATTGATGTTGACCGCAATGAATTCTTCGATCCCTTCGCCTGCCGGAATAAAGCACGCGATCTTTCTTATCAAAATTTTAACAAAGAAGTCAGTCTGTGCGGCAAATGCATAGCCGTATGCCTGATAGGGAAAACCCAAAGATAACAAACCTCAAGCAGTGGTAACACATTATCAATATAAATAATTATTGACATCCATGGCTATTTGGCTATATTGCCACACAATGCAATGGAAGGGGTCAAAATGAAAAGCATGGTAAAAACTCAGCACGAAGCACGGGCGAAAATCATCAAGGCGATGGCGCATCCCAGCAGGCTCTTTATCATTGAGGAACTCAACAAAAAAGAGCGTTGCGTTAATGAACTTACCGATATGATCGGCGCGGACGCCTCAACAGTTTCCAAGCACTTGAGTATTTTGAAAAACGCCGGTTTGGTTACCGATGAAAAAAGAGGCAATTCGATTTTTTACAGCTTGCGCGTCCCCTGCATTATGGAGTTTATGGGCTGTGTGGAGGATGTGTTATCCTCTACTGCAAAACAGCATCTCGAAGTTTTAAAATGCTGTAGGAAATAATTTTTTAAGGAAATAGAGAAATGAAAATAGAAATATTGGGAACAGGTTGCGTAAAATGCAATAAGTTGGAGGATATGGTTAAACTTGCCATCCGGGAAACGGGCATAGAAGCGGAAATAGGCCATGTCCATGATATCAAGAAAATCATGGAATACGGCGTAATGACAACTCCCGCGCTGGTCATTGACGGCGAGGTAAAAGCAGCCGGTAAAATACCACCTCTGGAAGAAATTAAAAAATTGCTCGGCAGCAAATAGCAAGCTTTAAAAATATTTATGCAAAGGAGAAATATTATGGCTGAATGCTGTGCAACAGAAACAAAACTAATTTACGCGTGCTCCGGCGCATCGGATGTCGGAGAAATTGCCGACCGTGTTGCCAGAAAGCTACGGGACGAAGGTATTGCCCAAATGACCTGCCTTGCCGGCGTCGGCGCTGGGTTATCCGGGTATGTGCAATCAGCCAAAGGCACAAATATAAATATTACCATCGATGGCTGCAAAACAGCATGCGCGAAAAAGACGCTGGAGCGTATAGGCGTTAAACCGACCTCATACATATTAACCGGATTCGGTCTGGTTAAAGGAGAAACGCCTGTTACAGATAAAATTATTACCGAAATAGCTGGAAAGATTAAAAGCACTATTGGCACCCCAGCAGTGCTTGAGCAACTAGTAGCAGGCGGATGCTCTTGCGGCGGCAAATGCTAAAAGAGAAAGTGACCTTATACTTGATGAAACCGTAGAAAGTCGGAAAACCTGTGTTTTGTCATTCCGGACTTGATCCGGAATCCAGTCGTTTCAATATTTTCTGGATACCGGCATTCGCCGGTATGACGATTAGTGAACTTTTTGCGAGACCATTATATTTGGCTTTCTATGGGAAACACAAAACTGTTGACTTAAATATTAAGGAGATTATTACACATGAAATTGCGTTCAAGCCTATTTATCTTAGCATTAACATTGCTTACAGTTTTTACATTCCTTATGCTTTCAGTGGACTGCCGTTATGCATCCGCTCAAACGGAATCAAAAAAAGCTTCCGATAAAGCGCAACCCAAATCAGATAAGGTTTTGGTGACGTTTGTTGAAATCGGCTCAGTCAACTGTATTCCCTGCAAAGCCATGCAACCGATCATGAAAGCTGTGGAAGAGGAATACAAGGGCCAGGTCAAGATTGTCTTTCACGACGTGTGGACGCCAAAAGGCAAAGCCGACGCAATGAAATACAACATTCGGATCATCCCCACACAAGTATTTCTGGATAAGGATGGGAAAGAATACTACCGCCATGAAGGATACTTCCCGAAGGATGATGTCGTCAAAGTAATCAAAATGCAAGGTGTTAAGTAATGATTGTTGAGCTGTTTACCTGGCTTTCGGGAACTCTGACGCAGTCCCCCGAAATTGCACTCTTCGGCGCTTTTATCTGGGGCGTTCTTTCCGTGGCCTTATCCCCCTGCCATATTGCCTGCATACCATTAATTGTCGGCTTCATTGATGGCCAGGGAACTATCAGCACTCTAAGGGCATTTGTTCTTTCTTCTCTCTTCGGATTCGGTATCCTTATCACGATTGGTATTATCGGACTGATCACCGGATTGATGGGACGCATGATCGGCGATATCGACGGCTACGGCAACTACTTTGTGGCGGTTATTTTCTTTGCTGTCGGTCTCAACTTGCTGGACATTCTGCCGCTGCCTTTTATGGAAGGCGGCACCAATCCCAATTTCCAGCGGAAAGGTATTTTCGCGGCCTTTATTTTGGGCCTCTTATTCGGTATTGCGCTAGGTCCTTGTACCTTCGCTTACATGGCCACTATGCTGGGCGTTGTTTTTAACATCGCCTCGACAAAAATCGTCTTTGCTGTATCTCTGCTTCTGGCTTACGGCATCGGGCATTGTGCGGTAATTGTTTTTGCCGGCACTTTCACGGAAGTTGTTCAGCACTATCTCCACTGGAGTGAAAAATCGAAAGGCGCTTTGATTCTGAAAAAAATCTGTGGTGTATTAGTGATCATGGGAGGCATCTACATGATCGGCTTAAACATCATATAATTTATAATCATTAGAGAGGAAATAATTATGTCTGAAAATATTGTAAAAAAATTATCGTTTCTGGATCGCTTTCTGACGGTTTGGATTTTTGCCGCCATGCTTTTGGGTGTGGGCCTGGGCTATTTTATCCCTGGTGTGGAAGCCTTTATTAATTCATTTCAGGTGGGGACCACCAATATTCCCATCGCGGTGGGGCTTATTTTGATGATGTATCCACCATTTGCCAAGGTGAGATACGAAGAGATGCCGCAGGTCTTCCGTAACGGAAAAGTCCTTGGACTATCGCTTGTGCAGAACTGGCTGATCGGACCGGTCTTAATGTTCATCCTGGCAATTGTGTTTTTACCTGATAAGCCCGAATACATGGTGGGGCTCATCATGATTGGTCTGGCGCGCTGCATTGCGATGGTGATTGTCTGGAACGAACTGGCGAAAGGCAACACGGAATACGCCGCAGGTCTTGTTGCCTTTAATAGCATTTTTCAGGTTCTTTTTTACAGCGTGTTCGCTTGGTTTTTTATTACAGTACTCCCGCCCTATTTTGGATTTTCCGGCAGCGTCGTCGATGTGAGTATCCGCCAGATCGCCGAGAGTGTTTTTATTTACTTGGGCATTCCCTGCATTGCGGGCGCATTGACACGTCTGATTGGCGTGAAACTCGTTGGGAAAGAAAAATACCATGAGCGCTTCGTGCCGCTCGTCAGTCCGCTGACCCTGATCGCGCTTTTATTCACGATTGTCGTAATGTTCAGCCTCAAAGGCAATCTGATTGTCTCACTGCCTCTGGATGTTGTGCGCATCGCTATCCCGCTTTTGATTTATTTTGTAGTGATGTTTCTGGTCTCGTTTTACATGGGAAAAAAGTTGGGCGCGGATTACTCCAAGACAACTACCCTGGCCTTCACGGCAGCGAGTAACAATTTTGAACTGGCGATAGCGGTGGCCATAGCCGTCTTCGGTATCAACTCCGGTGCGGCGTTTGCGGCTGTGATCGGGCCGCTGGTGGAAGTGCCGGTAATGATCGGGCTGGTCACCGTTGCACTGAGGTTTCAGGAGAAATATTATCCCGGAGAGAAGGCCAATTAACGAAATATTTTTCATGGGAGGTAATAAAATGTTGAGAATAACAGAAGGCATTAAGAAATATCGCACCGTAATTACGATACTGCTGGCTTTGGCCGGCATCGGGCTGATGATTTACTACGACTATTGCGATACGGAATGCAGTTACCTGCAAGGCGATATCTGGGGGATTGATCTCAAGTGGATCGGCATTGCTTATATGGTGGTCATTATCCTCTTTGCCGTTTTGAGACAAACAGACTTTGTGCGCGTAATCCTTGCGGCCGGCCTCGGCGTGGAAGTATTTTTATTTTCCTTTCAAGCGCGAAACAATGTCTTTTGTCCGTTTTGTATCGCCTTTGCTGTGATAGTAATCGCGGCTTTTATCGTTAACTATGAAGCCTCTTCGGCCTGGCTTAAAAACCAGCGTAAGATGTGGCTTTATTTTCTGGGGGAGGTTAATTTTCCTATGCTTAAAATAAACAGATTGCCATTACTTGTTGTTGCTCTTGCGGGATATTTCTTTATCTTACTTACCTTTTCCGGTGCGGTTACGCCGGTTTATGCACAAGACAAAATCAGCAGCGTTCCTTCTCTGGGGCAAGGTAATTACGAAGTCATCTTGTTTGCCGACTATTTCTGTCCGCCCTGCCGGATGATTGACGCGAAAGCCGAACCGGTACTAAAGGAACTGCTGAAATCGGGAAAAGTCAAGATTACCTTTGTCGATGTCCCGTTTGCCAAGTCCACACCGATGTACGCGCGCACATATCTTTACGCCGTCAATGCCGCTGCAACCAATGAAGAAGTGTTGCGTATTCGCAAAACACTTTTTACCGCGGCCCAGGTAAAACACATTCAATCACAAGACGCCCTGATCAATTATCTCAAAGAAGAAAAAATCGCGGGGAAGAAGTTTGATGAAAAACCTGTTTTCCAGATGTGGAGCAATCTGATCAAGCAATATGAAGTGAATCGGACACCGACTTCCGTCATCAAGTATTCGGCGACGGATGTAAAAAAATACGTCGGGACCGACGAAATCTGGGACGGGTTGACAAAACTCAAGGCTCATCTGAAAAACATGAAAAAATAAAAAGGAAAAAATCATGAAAGAATGGCAAAAATTTTTATTAATCCTCGCAATATTCCTAGGCGCCTATTACATCCCCTGGGATTCCACACTGATCCGGCAGTCCGGTCTGGAGGCCTTTATGATGCTTCAGGAATATGCCCGCCAACATGTGCTAACTTGCTTGATTCCGGCGTTTTTCATCGCCGGGGCCATCACCGTTTTTGTTTCGCAGGCGGCTGTGCTCAAATATTTCGGCGCGACTGCCAATAAAATCTTGTCTTATTCGGTAGCTTCCATATCGGGTACGGTATTGGCCGTTTGTTCCTGCACCGTGCTGCCGCTTTTTGCCGGCATCTATACGCGCGGTGCGGGTATCGGTCCGGCAACTGCTTTTTTATATTCCGGGCCGGCCATCAACGTGCTGGCCATTATCCTTACTGCCAAAGTGCTGGGCTGGCAGATGGGACTGGCCCGCGCGATTGGCGCTGTGGCCTTTGCCGTGATTACGGGTTTATTGATGGCGTTCATCTTTCGGAAGGATGACGCCAACCGGAAAACCGGTGAACTCTTTCTGCCGGATGAGGAAGTCAAGCCGCGCCCGCTATGGCAGGACGCCCTCTATATGCTGACGCTGGTGCTGATTCTCATATTTGCCTCCTTTGCCAGACCAACAGCCGATGATGGTGCGCTCTGGAGATTGATCTTCAACGCCAAGTGGTATTTGACCGCAGCCTTGATTCTCGTTTTAGCCGTCATGCTCAAGAAATGGTTTGTAAAAGAAGAACTGAAAGGCTGGATGGAGGCCACCTGGGGCTTTTCCAAACAGATATTGCCGCTGCTGTTGGGCGGCGTGCTAGTCGCGGGATTTCTTTTGGGGCGTCCCGGCCATCAGGCGTTGATTCCTGAACAATATATTCAAATGTTAGTTGGCGGCAATTCACTGTGGGCGAATTTCTTTGCCTCCATCGTCGGCGCACTCATGTATTTTGCCACACTCACGGAAGTGCCGATTCTTCAGGGGCTGATCGGCTCCGGTATGGGACAGGGCCCCGCGCTGGCGCTCTTACTGGCCGGCCCTGCTCTGTCACTTCCCAGCATGATTGCTATCGCGAGTATCATGGGTGTGAAGAAAACTGCTGTTTACTGCTCTATCGTGGTGGTTCTTTCGACGATTGCCGGAATGGGCTACGGGTGGATGATAGGATGATGCAGGTATATAAAAGCTAAAGAGACATCAGTGTCCATGTAGATAGAAATGCACTGGGGCATTGATACTCGTTGCTGTGTCTCGACATGGATACATATTATTCAACCGGATACCTCAGGTGGGTATCTTTTATCCACGCCAACAAAAGGAACCTCTTTCTAGTTGAAACAAGTTCATTAATAAATTAATTATATTAAGATGTTATGTTTTGCAGTTCTTCTTGGCACACACCTTGCTAAAGTAGCTGATAGAAAATAAATATGGCATTTTGGCAAATTGGCAAAATACGAACCATGAAGAAACTTATGATTACTATAGCGACAATTGTTTTGGTGGCGATTATGACGACACCGGTGACAGCACAGATGCGCATGCGCGGCGATTATGGCCGGGGCCATTATGATGCTGCGGACATTACGAAGCTGTCTGATTTGAACCTGACGATCGCGCAGATCAAGAAGCTTAACGCATTACGCGACGCCCATCTGTTGGATATCAAGCCCATCCGGGATCAGATGTATAACAAAAGCATTGAACTTAAAGACCTTTGGTTGGAACAGTCACCAGACCACAACAAGATCGAGGAGTTACAAAAAGAGCTACAAACTCTGTGGGATAAGATATTTGAAAAAGTTACAGATTATCGCCTAGAAACCATGAGTATCTTAACTGCCCAACAGCAGACAACATTAGAGACTTACAAAGCAAGGCGTGGTCATAGTTTCGGCCCGGATATGCAAAGACGCGGTGGTATGCGGCAGCCGGATTATTAATTGATAAAAAGCTCAAAGCGATGTTCCAAAAAATCAGACGATCAAATGCAATGATCTTTAGCAGAAAAACTATGAAGAAAGGAAGGAGACAAACAGTGGCATTGATTAAAGCACAAGATATCAGCAAGGATTATAAGACAGAAGACGTGGTCGTTCACGCGCTTCAGGATGTGGATTTTGAAATCGAACCCGCTTCGTTCGTTTCATTTGTCGGCCCTTCGGGCAGCGGCAAGACGACCATTCTCAATCTCATCGGTTGCCTGGATAAGCCAACGGCAGGAAACCTTCGCATTGCCGATACCGAGGTTGTCGGTCTGGGACGCAAGGAGAGCGCAGCCTTCCGGGGCAAGCATCTCGGATTCATTTTTCAGGATTTCAACCTGATCCCCGTCCTCACGGTTTACGAAAATATCGAATACCCGCTGATTATGGTCCAAAACATTGCGCCGCAAGAGCGCAAGGAAAGGATTTCCCGCCTGCTGGCTGCCGTGGATATGACGGACCAGGCTCACAAGTATCCTCACCAGATTTCGGGCGGACAGAAACAACGTGTGGCCGTTGCCCGAGCGCTGGTTACTAATCCCGCCCTGGTGCTGGCCGACGAACCTACAGCCAACCTGGATTCTCACACGGCCTATGCCGTGATCGGTCTGATGAAGAAAATGCGCGACGATTTTGGGACAACCTTCATTTTCTCCACCCATGATACCAAGATTGTCGGCGAGGCGGAAGTTATCTTCCGGCTGGAAGACGGACGGCTGATCGCAAAAGAGAACGGGGGGACAAAGCCATGATAAATCTTTTTAAAATTGCCATCCGCAATCTCATCCGCTACAAAAGAAGAACCTTGCTAACGGCATCGCTTATCACCATCGGCGTCGTTTTCGTTCTTGTCTTCGTTTCTATCACCGGCTCGTTCAAGGCCATGATGATCGGCCAGATCACCGATTCCATGCTGGGTCATCTTCAGATCCACCGCAAAGGATATGTGGCTTCCATCGATAATCTACCCCTGAATCTGAACATGAAACCCAAGGCCTATACAAAAATTGAAACGCTCCTTGCCGCGACACCGGAAGTGGAAGCTTTTTCACCCCGTCTCAAATTCGGCGGTATGTTCAGCAATTTTACAGAGACGACCAACATCCGCCTGAATGGCGTCTATCCCGAAAAGGAGTTTCAGACGGTTCCTCTTTTAACCTCCCGCATATCAGAAGGAAAGAAAGTTCTGAACCGGGGTGAAATCATGATTCCCACACTTTTAGCGAAGGGATTGAAGGTCAAGCTGGGCGACACGGTTGTCATTGTGGCAACCAACGCAGATGGCTCCGTGAACGGCAAACAGTTTATCGTTTCCGGCATTCTGGAGAGCGCCACCGGACCCGGCGGGCGTGACGGGTATGTCCATATCGAGGACGCCGCCGAGATTCTCCGTATGTCTGAAGCGGAAATAAGTGAAGTGGCCATTCGCCTGAAAGATTTCAGCAGCCTTCCCGCCGCCGTCCGACAACTGGAAAATAAAGCAGCCGGCGATGTCGACAAAGAAGGGCGGCCTATGTTTGAGGTGCACTCCTGGGAACAGCTCTCACCTTTCTTCAACATTGCCCGCATGATCGACGTGATGACCTTTTTTATCAAGATCATGCTTATTGCGATTGTGCTCATCAGCATTATGAATGTGATGATTATGGCCGTCTATGAACGGATTCGGGAAATAGGCACCATCGCTGCCATCGGTACTCTGCCGGGCAAGATCCGCTCCATGTTCATCATCGAGGGCCTCTGTCTTGGTGTGGTGGGCGCCATCATTGGCGATTTCATTGGAATCGCCGTCGTAGTGATAATTAATATGATCGGTATCCATTTTGATTTCGCCCAGCAAAAGGGGATGCTCCTGACGGCGACACTCCAACCCGCCGATTTACTGACCATATCAGTCATCGTCATCGTTGTTGCCGTGGCAGCCAGTCTTCAACCGGCAATTAAGGCGTCTAAAATGGAGCCAATCGAGGCCTTGCGCCACGTTTAATTTTGAGGGAGGGTATCACATGTTTAAAAAAATATTATTAATTTGCCTATTGGTTGTATCTGCTGCCTGTCCCGCGTTTGCTTTGGACGGCAAGAAGCTTCTGGAAGAAGTGGACAGGAACCTCTCTCCTGAATCTTACGAGTCGTATCGAAAACTCATCAATATCGAACCGGATGGCAGAAAAAAAGAGTTCACGCTTTTTACCGTCAAAAAGGGCGTTGACAAAGTCGCCTCGGTGTTTCTGGCTCCGGCCAGCGAAAAAGGCAGAAGCACGCTAAGAGTCGGTGATAACATGTGGCTCAATATCCCCAATATCGGCAAGCCGATTCGCATTACCAGCCTCCAGTCAGTCGTGGGCGGTGTATTCAACAATGCCGACATTTTGCAGTTAGACTACACGGCGGAATACGATGTGGAAAAGGTTGATGAAAAAGGCAAAGAGTATCTCCTTCATCTCAAAGCCAAAACAAAAACTGTGGCCTATGATAAACTCAAGATCTGGGCAGATAAGGACAAAAAGCTGCCCACAAAAATCGAATGTTTGACTCAAGCAAACATGCTTATCAAGACCCTCTACTTCAAGGATGTAAAGGATTTTGGCGACGGGATTGTCAGGCCGGCAGTGATCGAAACGGACAGTCCGCTTTACAAGGGATACAAGTCTGTCATGATTATGGCTAAGGTCAAAAAGCGGACGTTCAAGGATGAGGTCTTTACACTGACCTTTATGTCCAACCTGGAATCGCTACGATAATGAAACGCCGATGGGCAATCTTCCTGTTCTTTATGCTTTGGATCATTCCGGCAGTCGCCGTCGCCGAGGAGTCGTATTCATTTGATTCTGCGGAGATCGAAAAAAAACCCTACCATGTCGGCGGGTATGTCGAGTTCAAGCCTGTTCTTTTCGGTCTTGATCGAGACGCGGCCTTTTACAAGCTGCGCTTTTATGATAATCCCCGGGGGCAGAATCTGCTGGAAGCCAACGGCAGAATTCAATTGGAAGGCAGTTATGAAAAGAGTATCTTCCGCGTATATGCCAAAACCAATACAGATCTGAAAGCTTCCTATTCGGGAGAATCGGAGAGATCGACATTTTACGAACTCTATGGTTCCGTGAAGCCATTATCCAATCTAAAATTTGACGTGGGCAAGAAAACCATGAAGTGGGGAAAGGGATATGCCTGGAACCCCGTAGCTTTTGTCGACAGACCGAAAGATCCGGACGATCCGGAACAAGCGATGGAAGGCTATGTTCTGGCGACGGCTGACTATATCAAAAGCTTCGAGGGACCGCTAAAAACCTTTTCTTTCACACCGGTGCTTTTCCCCGTTTATGATCATGTGAACGATGACTTCGGCAATAATAACAAACTGAATATTGCCGGGCGGTTTTATTTTCTCTTGTATGACACGGATATTGATCTAATGTTCATGACCGGCGGCAGCAGGCCGGATCGCTACGGCTTTGACTTTTCCCGCAACATCACAACCAACTTTGAAGTGCATGGCGAATATGCCTATTTTCGCAATAGTCGGAAAAATGTGCTGGACGCAACCGGCATTCCCCGGCAGATCGAGAAAGAGGCGCACAGCTTTCTCGTCGGCATTCGCTACTTGACGTCTTTCGATCTGACCACGATCATTGAATTTTACCATAGCGACGCAGGTTTCACCTCGGATGAAATGACAAACTTTTACAGCCTCATTAACCGTGGATATGATCTCTACCAAACATCGGGCAACACGGCTTTGCTGGGCCAGGCGCAGCAGTTGGCGGAATCCGGTTACGCCCGCGCCAACGCCATGCAGAATTATCTTTATGTTCGCTTCAGTCAGAAAGAGCCTTTCGATATCCTTTATTTCACGCCGTCGCTCGCCGGGATGATGAACATAGATGATGCAAGCTGGTCTTTGACGCCGGAACTGCTTTATACGGGATTCACTAATTGGGAATTCCGTCTCCGCGCAGGTATTATCGCCGGTGAAAGAAATTCAGACTTCGGCGAGAAGCAAAACGATTATCGCGTTGAACTCCGGATAGGCTACTACTTTTAAATAAAGACCGGTTTTATCGGCCAGGCTAACTCTCCAAAAGTTGAAACTACAGCTGGCCCTTACTCTTCATTAAACAAAATTATCACCGTTGTTTTCGATAAATTCTCATCAGCGTGCTCTTTTGAAGACATGCAGTCTCAGCCATTTTTCCATGCCGATAATACTATAAACCGCAAGTGATATAGCAATAATCATCAACCAATCCTTGCCTGAAATCGGCTCGCTCTGGAAAATCCTGTTCATCACCGGAGAGTAAGTGTAAAACAGCTGTAAAATAATCATCGTGGCGCTGCCGAATAAAACCCACGGATTGGACAAGATACCTATCTTGAACATCGATTTGGTCAACGACCGGCAATTAAACAGATAAGTGAGCTCAATCATCACAAAAAGATTTACCGCCACGGTGCGCGCTTCCGCCAGCGGATATCCCTGATATTTTTGCCAGACAAAAATGGAAAAAACTGCCCCCAGCATCAGTAAAGTTACCAACAGTATTCTTGTTACGAGAATTCCGGTAAGAATAGGACTGGAGGGATTTCGCGGCGGATAGTGCATGGTATCTGGTTCTCCCGGCTCAAAAGCCAGCATTAAACCAAGAAGTACGGCCGTAGTCATATTGATCCATAGAATCTGCACAGGCAAAATAGGCAGGGTAACACCGGTCATAATCGCGGCCAGAATAACCAAGCCTTCGCCGCCGTTTGTAGGCAGTGTCCATGTAATAAATTTCACCAGATTATCGAAAATCCGGCGGCCCTCTTCCACAGCGGAAGTAATGCTGGCAAAATTATCGTCGGTTAGAATCATGTCCGCCGCTTCCTTGGAAACATCCGTACCGGTAATACCCATCGCAATTCCAATATCAGCTTGCTTTAACGCGGGTGCGTCATTGACGCCGTCGCCGGTCATCGCCACCACGTGATTGCGCGCCTGCAGCGCTTCCACCAGACGCAGTTTTTGTTCCGGCGCTACACGGGCAAAAACGGAAGTTCCTTCTACTATCTCAATTAATTCTTTATCGGTTAACTTTTCCAGTTGTTTCCCCGTAACTGTTATCGGAGCTTTGCCCTTTTCCTGCCCGATATTTAGTTGCCGGGCGATTTCGGTGGCGGTTACCGCATGATCACCGGTAATCATCTTGACCATAATACCTGCTCCATGGCAGGTGCGAACAGCCGCAATAGCTTCCGCCCTGGGCGGATCAATCATGCCCTGAAGCCCCAGAAAAGTAAGGCCTGTAAGGCAATCTTCTACGTCAATCGTTTCCTTGTGGCTGATTTTTCGCGCCAGAGCAAGCACGCGCAGGCCTCCGCGTGCCATTAAATCCACCCTGGCATGCAAATTATCTTTATTGAGAGTAGTATTCTTGCCATCATTACCAAGACTTTCAGCACAGGCTTCCAATATTTTTTCCACCGCGCCTTTAATATAAATTATCTTTTTGTCTTCAGACCTGGTATCGTGAAGGGTAGCCATAAATTGGCGTTCCGATTCAAACGGTATTTCATCAAGACGAGGCATTGCCTCCTTTGCTTTTTCGGAAATTAGACCTGCCTTGCCCGCAACAGTAATAAGCGCTCCTTCTGTGGGATCTCCTTCTATGCGCCAGATATTTTCCTCGTGCATCAGGCGGGAATCATTGCAAAGCAATCCGGCCATTAAAGTTTGTTGGAGCGCCAAAGGCATAGATCCGGCGAGAGGCTTTCCTTCGTAAAGCAGTTGGCCATCCGGCGCGTAGCCGTTTCCTTCAACATCATAGAAGCCGTTACCCGCAAAAATTTTTTTAACCGTCATCTGATTTTCCGTTAACGTACCGGTTTTATCCGAACAGATGACTGTGGTGCTCCCCAGAGTTTCCACAGCGGGTAATTTGCGAATGATTGCCTTTTTCTTCGCCATCCTGTTCACACCGATGGCCAGGGTGATGGTTACGGCGGCAGGCAGGCCTTCGGGAATAGCGCCGACAGCCAGAGCGACAGCGGCCATAAACATATATACGACGTTTTCACCGCGCCACAAACCGACGGCAAACGTCAACGCGGCAAGAGCAAGAATCGCGATAAGCAGGACTTTGCTGAACGCGGCAATTTTCTTGGTTAAAGGCGTCGAAAGATCAACCGCAGAGGCGATCAGTTCAGAAATACGGCCGGTCTCGGTTCCATCGCCCGTAGCCACAACAACAGCTCGCGCCTGCCCGTAAGTAACCATAGTGCCGGCGTAGGCCATATTTCTGCGGTCGGCCAATATTGTTTCCGGATCAAGAACTTCTTCTTTTTTGATTACCGGCACAGATTCCCCCGTCAGCGCGGATTCATCTACCTGCAAATCACGGGAACGCAGCAGGCGGACATCAGCGGGTACCTTATCGCCGGACTGCAACTGAATAATATCCCCGACCACCAGATTGACCGAATCGACGGAAAGCCACTTGCCGTCGCGCAGAACCGTAGCCTGAGTGACCATCATTTTTTTGAGTGATTCGATGGCGCGTTCGGCCTTCGCTTCCTGAATAAAACCGATAATGGCATTTACGATTACAACTCCGAAAATAACGGATGAATCTACATACTCCTGCAGAAGCAACGTGACAAAACCGGCAACAAGTAATATATAAACCAGCGGTTGATGGAACTGAAGCAAAAAGCGTTGCAGAAGCCCTTTCTGTTTCTTTGCCGTAACCATATTTAGGCCATAACGCTCAAGGCGGTGTTTGGCTCCAAAATGAGACAAGCCTTTGTTTTGATCCGTATCCAGTAACGTGGTAACTTCTTCAGACGGACAGTGGTGCCAGTGTTTGCATACAATCGATTCCATAAATAACCTCCCGGTTGTCGCGCTATAAGCCCCTTCGCTGTGGGGCAGTTATAAAGAAAAATAAATTTTAATTGTTTTCCATGATTTATAAAAAGACATTAACAATTGACGTAAGTCTAGCGCAATTAAAACGATGTTGTCAATAAAAACCGGCTTAAACATGATGCATAAACATTAAAAAAGTGTTGCGTTTCAGGCGATCACAAAACATCTTGACAGAAATACATCGAGCGAAAAACTACAAACAATTTTCCAAAATCTTGCGCATCATTTCTAAAGTTACATCTTTTCGCTCGCCAAGGTTGACCATGCCATGCTCTTTGAGCTTTGTGAGTATCCGGGGAATACAATCGCTTTTTATACCGTAATCACTCAATACGTCTGGAGTTGTTTTTTGGAGGCTCGCATAGAGGCAAACTCTCCTCCATGTCCATAAGCATTGTTTTTATTGGTTATTTAACCGGATACGACTTTTGCATACACTCCGGACATATCCCATGACTGAACTCAATATCGTTATGTTTGCTCAGATATGTCTCCAACTTATTCCAGGAGCCTTTACCATCCCTTATTTTTTTGCAGTTGGCGCAAATAGGAATAAGGCCGGCGATGGTTTTTATATCGTTTTTTGCATCAATCATTTCTTGTTCAACTCTTTGCGCGTTGATAACGATCAATCCTATATACATAATCATAAATGCTGCAATACTAACTAAAACAGTAAGCTGATGGAAAAAACCGGCCTTAATCAAATCTACGGGGTTTTCACTGATAACAAAAGAAGAAATTATTCGCAAGACCGGCCATATTGCGCAAAAAATGAAAAACCGGAATAAGATATAATTTTTTTGCGGCAATATTCGCGGAAGGTCCCGGTAAATGAGAATTGCGGCAATGACGTATAGCGTTGATTGAAATCCGGAAAAGACAACAATGCGGAAAGTTAAATTTGGCAGTGCATAGGTAAAATACACAAAGACCATCAGAAATACAAGCAAAGATAGCAGATATAACTTATTGCGGGGTTGTAATCCGGTAAAGTAGTTAAGGCCAATGTTGACCAGCATCATCGATAAAATAAGGCATGCATTGGCAATCACGACCGTGAGAAAGTCCGGCCAAATATCTCTTTGAGAGAGCAGAATCATGCCTGTGGCATTGGTCAAAGACGCAAATATCCAATAAAGAAAGCCATCATATGTTTTTTGCTTCTGCCGAGCATAGACCATGCAGACAAACAGAAACATCGATGTGACGCCGGATGTAAAAATCAGGGTGCGCATATCAAGAAAAGCTTGCACTATCTCGGGCCTCCCGTTTAAGCTTTAGGCTGCCTTAGCCACATTATCGTTAATGATTATCAAATACAGATGAATCCAAACAAGAATCCCCGGGAAAGCCAAATGGCACGGCCGTTGAAAGCGGTTTTACAAAGGGTGTTGGGGATGCTGCTTTGTTACTTCGACCGTAAGGCAGAACTCTCTACTTTGCCAACCACCGGAAGGCAGGCATAGATAGGGAATTATTTATAAATTCAACTTCCCCTGTTATTTCTTGATTCAGCCGTACTACTACTTCTTGTCTCTGATTTTAGCGTGGCACTCATCACATTTAGCCTTAATCGCACCCAGTTTTACTTTTACAATGCCAGCAAACTTTTTGTCAGCGGCACTGGAGGTGTCTTTGGCCAGCATTGAAATGGCCAGCGTTATGTCTTTGGCAAGAGGATTGGTAAGTTTCTCACCGGTTTTCTTCGTTTCTGCTGCCAGATCAGCAGCATTCTTACCAACTGCTTCAAAATTGCCGGCTCCCAGGTTTTTGTTAAGGGTAGTTAACAACATTGCGCGAGCCTGCATTAGCTTCTGGGCAGGGCGAAGTTCCGTCTTTGCTGCCTCCTTTGCTACCTCGGCAGCACAAGCCAGAACAGCGATTACAAAAATTACAGCGGAAAGAAGCAAAATGATCTTTTTCATAAGCATCCTCCTTTTTTTATTTATTCATATCATAATAATAGAAAAGACGTCTATCGTTGATTTTAATAAACTTAGTGTCCGCAGGAAGAACAATTAGATGAGGAACATGACGAACAACCGGAACTGCTGGAGGAACTGGCGTTGCCGGAACCGCCCGAACCGAGCGAGCCATATTTGCCTTTCCCAACTTTGGACATCAATTTTCTGGTCTTTTTAGATTTGCATTTCGGACACACGGCATTAGGTTTTTCGCTCATGCTCATGGTGAGAACTTCAAATTGCTTTTTGCACTTATCGCATTGATATTCGTAAATCGGCATATTTTCACTTCTCTGACGCTTTTTGTTTTAATCTAGAGATTAATGAGGAAAATGTCAATATTCATGTGGCAATATGTTCTGCCTTGTACCTCAAAGGACACTTTCCAAAATAATTCTCATCTCTTTTGGGGAAAGAAGTGCAGGGCTGTTTTTACTGTCCGCAAGAGTGATTGCTTTTCCCATATCGGCAGATGTCATGCCAAAGCACGAAAGCTGTGGAAGTTTTAGCATCTCTGTCCAGTTGCGAAGAACGCCAAGAAAGAGTTCACAGCAAAGGATGTCATCATTCCCGGAATTCCCGGTGAAGAGTCTGCCGATAGCGGCAAAACGCTTCTGTGCCGCAAGGTTTTTTTCATCAATAATTTTTTTTACCACATGGGTCATTACCGGATACAGGAGCTTCCCGCAGGCTATCCCGTGCGGCACCGGAAACAATCCGCCGAGAGGTCCCGCCATGCCGTGCACCGCACCGAGACCGGCATGGCTGAGCGTTATCCCCGAAATCAGCGCCGCATACGACATTTTTCCCCGCAGAATTATATCATCACTTTGATCAGTACTCAGCGGAAGCAGACTTTGGAAAGCTAATGAAAGCGCCTTTAAGGCCAGAGAATCGGTAAAAACGTTTGCTTTTATTGAGGTGTACGATTCAATCAGTTGTGTTATGGCATCAAGTCCGCAAGCAATTGTAATCTGCTGTGGTGCGGTCAGGGTAAGTTCGGGATCAACGACAGCAACATCGGGCATGTATGCATCATGCCGAAGAGATTTTTTATATCCCTCTTTCCGATCGCACACGACGGCATTCTTTGTTGCTTCACTTCCTGTGCCGGCGGTTGTGGGAACTGCAATAAATGGAATTTTTGCTCCGGAGAGTTTTCCGGTTCCAACACCTTCCAGGTAGTCTTTGACATTACCATCTTCGGCAAGCATTGCGGCAATGGCCTTACCACAGTCAATGACGCTTCCACCGCCGATGGCAACAACGACGTTGACCGGTATCTGGCGATATTCACGGGTTATTGCATCGATAGATTCTGCTGTTGGTTCACCCCGAACAGATACAGCATTGTATTTTATCCTTGCTTGATTGAGTTGAGAGGCAAGCGCATCAAATCGGCCGGAGTGTTTAAACGATTCTCCGCCGGTAATAATGAGTACATTACGGCCATACGATCGTATTATTTTATGAAGATCGGAAAATGTACCAGCACCAAAAATAATCTTGGGCAGGCCGGAGATACAAAAAGAGCTTATCTCTTCCATGCGAATTTTTCTACCGGCGCAATAATTGTATGTACGATTCCTTTGCGCGGCTGGGCCATCCAGGGTTCAACGATTTCACGCCATTTTAGATAATGAGCTGTTTTTTTATGTGCGGCAGATGTCTCGTCGGATTCATATGCTTCATACAGAGAAAATGCCGCAGGGTTATCCCGATGCTGTAAAACATCAAATCTTAGATTTCCTTTTTCTTTTACTGAATTATTATGATTCTCAATTGTTGCTTCAATAAACCGATTAATATTTTCCGGTTTAACAAGAATATTTACAATTGTGACTATCATGAAAAACCTCCCGTGCGCAGATTTTTCATAGCACATTAATACAAACTGTCAAAGTAAAAAAAATTATTACGTTTATTCTATAAATAAACAGAAATAATCGACAGGATTCGATTACCGCTAATGATCACCATAATTCATCTTGAACATCTTTATCACAATTTTGTCGAGAACGATTGAAGGCAAGCGCAAAAGAATTTTAAAGGTCATCATATTCTTGGCAATGATGTATCTGGCTTTCGGTTTCTTTTTTTCTAAAATATCGGCGATTATACCTGCTGCCTTCTCCACAGGCATTCCTTCATTGCCGCCTTCGATAAAGTTATCCTGAAAAGTAAGCAAGCTCTCCATATATTTTTCATCGACAAAAGAGATATCCTGCTCTTTGGCGTTATTCCAAATCGGCGTCGCCACAGCCGCAGGTTCTATCATAATCGTTTTTACGCCAAAAGGATTCATTTCCCGCCTCAAAGAATCGCAAAATCCTTCCAGGGCAAACTTGGATGAAGCGTATGGCGAAAGAAACGGCATGGCAATCCTGCCGGCCATCGAGCCGATGATACAAATCTTTCCTTTGCTCTTGATTAATTCCGGAATCAGCGCCTGAATAATCGCCACCGCGCCGAAGAAATTAATCTCAAAGCTTTTTCGATATAAATCCAGCGGTACATTCTCCACCGGCCCACCTAAGGCAACACCCGCATTAGTGACCACCGCGGACAAGGGAAGATTTTCTTTGCAAAGAAGTTTTATCGAATCGCAAAAGCTTTTAACTTCAGCTTTGCTTTCCAGATCCAGCTTTTGAGCAAAGATTTGAGGATTATTTTCAAAATTATTTTCACGCAGATAAGAAACGGCAACTTTGTAACCCTGCCCTGCCAGCCCTTGCGCCAGAGCTTTACCGATGCCGCTGTCACAACCGGTAATGACAACTAACCCTTTAACTCTTTTAGTGACAACGTCCATGTTTTGTTCCATCGTAGTCACCTCTTTCGCAAAGGATGGCAGAAGAATAGAATCCCGCAGAGAATAGGATTAAATTTTGTGGGAACGTTTCTTTTTCACTATCTCACTTAGGAGAAATTCTTTTTCCAAATTTTTCGATTTCGTTTCCCGCGTCTTTCAGTCCTTTTCCGACCTCTTCAGCAATCAGACTGCCTTTTTTCTTTAATTTCAGCGAAAGCTCTTCAGACTTTTCCATAACTTCTTTCGTGTTTTTTTCAACTTTCTGACCGGCCCAGGCAAAGCTTTTCTCTAAATTCTTAGTGGCCGAATCGAGGGCCTCGCCGGCTTTTGCCGCCTCTTTTTTAGCCCATGATTCTGTTGATTTGATCTGGGAATCCGCTGCTAGCGCGAGATAGGCGCGCGCAAAAGCATCTTCAATTCTTTTTACCGATGTTACTGTTCCTTTTTTCACATCATCAGCCAGTTTTTCCAATTCCTGAGCCGATGCCGCCAGAGTTTCTTTTCCCTGAACCGACGCTTTTGCCGCTTCCGCCTTAATATACGATGCGCCCTTTTGAATTTGTTGAGCCGCGGAATTAATGTTTTTCTCCAGGTAATCCTTTTTTGCCTTTTGAAAAGTCTGTTCGATTGAAGATTGTGATTCTGAGGCCGCAACGGCCGCCCATGGAAGAATTCCCATTGCGATAAGCACAAAAGCAATAATTACAATGACACGATTTAAGCGAAACATCATGCATCTCCTTTCCTGACACTGGACTTAAAACTGAATTTGCTTATTATCTATGAATTTGTCAACGGGTCTTTTTTAGCGGCTTTCGAATAAAACCCCCGCTGTACCTAAATTCTTTCATGCTGTGGGGTACTTTATTTGATACCGGCATCTTTCCGCAAGCCCACAGGAGCACGGGCAAATTGCTTTTTTAAAAATTCAGCTTCCAGTTTGACCACCTTCTCGAACGTCTCCCCTTCATAAACATCGAAATGTTTAACCGGCAGGCCGATCACTGTTGTCTTCTGCATGCTTTTCGCAGTTTTCCTGACGTCTTGAGGCGATATCAACGTATCCTGTTGGGCATAAATGATCAAAGCGGGGCAGACTACCTTGGGGGCAAATTTTATTGGGCGGTAAAAAAACGAGGTCAAGGCTATGTTTGCGGGGCATTTCCTACCGGGGCTTACGCTCGGGGGCAGAAGTTTTTTTGCTCCTTCCAGGGCGTCCGGTGTATTGAGCATGGCAAATGTATCAGGCCCCCCTACCATGGGCACATAATGTCTGTGGTTAAACAGGGCCGCGCCTATTGCATCCAATAGTCCGTGATACACGGCCTGGAGCTTATACCCAAAACTCCGGCCGGATGAACGTCCATCCACAAAGGGAACCTGGGCGACAATAGCCGAGATGCCCGGGGTACGCGCCGCGGTCACGATCACATGTCCGCCGCTGAAGGAGGTCCCCCACAACGCCATGCGTTTATTATCCACCGAATCCAGAGATCGGGCAAAGGTTATGGCCGCCTGCCAGTCCTCCAGATGTCGTGTAGGATTGACATAATTCCGTGGTTCGCCTTTGCTGTCGCCGAAGGTGCGATAATCAAAGACAAGACAGCCCAACCCCTGACTGACAAAGTACTCTGCGTATGCAGGTAACCGCATGGTTCGTTCTCCGCCAAACCCGTGGGCCATGATAACAACAGGAGGTCTGCTGACGCCTTTAGGCAAGTAAAGCCATGCGGCACAGGTTGTTCCCTGGCTTTTGAAAGTAGTATCGATCCGGGTAAACTTCTGAGGATCAGCTTTCTGCCGCGGTGTTTTCCCCTCATTGCCATGTACATGTTGAGCCATCAATACAATCATTAAAATGATGCCGAGTATTTTTGTTTTATTCATACATCTATTCCTTATAATATAAATTATATTTTGTCTTTTCTCACCTTTGACTGCACAAGCTTCACTGAATCGATACATGAACCAACGCAAAATCTGAAGGATGATATTCATATGAAACAGAAAAGGAAGCTTCCTGTTTCTTCGGTAGACAACACCATTGAAACCATGGGCGACAGGTGGACTATTTTCATCACTAGAGAAGCGTTCTTCGGGAGTAAAACTTTTGAGCAGTTTCAGGCAAATCTCGGAATCGCTACCAACATATTATCAGCGCATTTAAAAAAGCTTGTCCTGAAATGTCTCACGAGATTCTGCTTTTACTATGGAAGTATTCATAATAGATGATCCCTGCATAGCCTTGCCCCTTCATCTACGCTAAAACTTTTTTTCAAGATCTGGCCTTAGAAGACAGGCGTCCCTTTTCTGCGCAAGACCGGAACGATCCGTATTTTCGCTCAGGAGAATTTTCTTGATCCGTTCCAGGCAAGGGCCATCCTTTCTAAAGATGATCCTGACTGCTTCTTCTATCCTTGCTTTGTCGTTATCGGAGATGTGTAAATTTGTCTCAATGTGATTTAATCCCTCTCTGAGCGTTTTTAACTCCAGCGGGTTGTCATCGTAGCTCAGCGGCGTGATGTCGATTGTGTTTTCATCAACCTTATCGAAGGTTATATGCCAGAAAGTCAGTTTATCCTGAATATCTATATTATCTTTAAGAAATTCGTTGATGCCTATTTGTCTGTTACTTTTTAATAAAGCGTCAAAGCTATCCATAAAGTTCATATCGAGAATATGACTGAAAGAACTCCTCGGTTCGGGATTTTTGCTGCTCTTTCCGGGTGGTTCAACGAAGGCATCGACGAGAATGACAATGATGTGTTTGTATCGGTCGGGATTGCTCTTGATGACCCTGGATAAACTCCGCAGGCCCAGGTTGTCGGCGTTGCCGCCATCGAAGACATGATGATATCTTTCATCGTTTTCATCTGTGAAATCCTTCAGGGTCACGTAGCTGAATACTGCCGGAAAGGCCGCGGAGGCCATAACACCCCGTGCCACATGTAACTGGTAGATATCGGAATTCAGGTGCTCGGTGAAATCCTCATCGGTAAATGTAATGACAGAGCCGAAATGCATTTTCTGAGATTTTGTCTTCAGTTCCTGCATCTGTGGTTTATAGGCCTCCGTTCCATCCGTCGCGTTAAGAATCAGATAAGGACGCTCGGGATTCAAATCGCCGAATTTCAGAGGAACCCCCAGATTTTTTGTATCAAAGAGATTATCCTCCAAGGTTTGGGCCATGATGTCGGTACGGTCATAGGCGGTAAACCAATAGCGGACTATATTCGTCGGCAAGAACCAGTTCTGAACCCATCGGCCTACATAATCCCGCGACATAAGATCCTCTACGTGGGCTCTTCGGAATCTCAAATTCAGATTAAGCAACCCTTTTTTCGTCCGTTCATCCCATTCATCCCTGCTGATCCAGATCCGGTTGGAGCTGACTTTAGTCTGAGATAAATTAAAAAGCCTTTCGATATATGACCACTCCTTTGCGGAACAACCGCTGATCGCCTTTCGCAAGTCTTTTTGCGCCGCTTTCTTTTCTTCAGCAGTTAATTTCCCAATCACAAGCTGTTGTTTTTTGCCTGTTTTCTGACAGGCGATTTTCGATTGCCCGGTGAATACTTCACAATCCAATCTACAACGGGGAACGGGAATCACGAATTCAGGATCTTCCGTAACGGCGTAGTAGGCGCCGGCCAAAGAGCCGCCGGAAACCGACGAGATCACATCCACTTCCTTAAGTATATCCAAATCACTGTCATGCTGGAGCGTTGTCATAACACGCGCAGCAAAATAAGCGGCACGGCTGCCGCCGCCCGACAGGGCCAGAAGAACGAGGACATCCTGATTTCCGCGGTCATCTGCGATTTTAAATGAAGCATGTCTCGTGGCGGAAGTTACATCCGGGAAAGGAGGTGAGATAATCGCTGGTTTCGGGCTATTCCAATAAGCATATTGGGTGCTGCATCCCGGAATAATCAAAAGAAAACATAAACTCAGCAGGGGAAGACCGATCCATTGTCGTTTTCTCCGCATCAAACGGTTAGGCTGAATGAGAATTAAATCTTTGTTGTTGATACTTGCTATTTTACTTGCATCCCTCATGCATCTTCCTTTTGCTTACAATCAGCAATATTATACATCAATAGTCTTATAAAATTGAAGCACCATGGATTATATCACAACTTTTCATCGAAAGATAAGCCGAGCAAAGATTTAACCATGATTTTAGTTTAAAGATTATTGATAATCTCATCGAACTGCCGCAAAGCATCGTCCATCGAACCGGTGTTTAAAACATAGGCATCGGCCCGGGCAATGCAGACGGCAACACCGTAATCTATTTCTCGCTGATCCCGATTTTCAAAATGGTCTGCGGAATCATCCCCCCTGCCCCTTTGTTTTATGCGATCTAATCTCAGCTTTCGTGGGGCTACAACCGCCACGAGCGTACAATACGCTTTGCTGCGAATCAATTCTATTTCAGGCCAGGAGCGAATGCCTTCCAGAAAAACCACATCAGCTTTTTGCTTCAATGCCTCATCAACAACTATGCGCGTAACACCCAATCCATCTTTCCCCCTGAGTTCTGTGGATATTTTTGCCGATGTTTCAGAATCAACATTTAATCCTCTCTTTTTGATTTCCGTTCGTACAAAATCACCTGTGGAAAAATGAGGATATTGATGCGCCTGGGCGTACTGAGCGGCTATATTCTTCCCGGCTGCGGGCATTCCCGTGATAACAACTAGCTTCATATTCCTCCAAAGCATGACTTATATTTTTCTGCATCATAGACAAATTTTATTATTAGATGAGCTAGGAAAAGATTTGACCTCCTCGTTTAATCCATAAATTGCCGACCGTAAACCGATAATCGGCTATCATTTTATTGCTTTTATAAATGCGCCTTCGATGACGATCGGCTTTCCAACATCGCCGGGGATGTAATCAGCGCCAAATGCTTTTTTAAATACGGATTCTGCATAATCGCCAGTGCAGTGGCTGGGAGCAATCTTTCGAACATTTTCTTTTTTTAAGTCGCTAACAATCATTTGAACAATTATTTCTCTTTCCATAGATAAATGGAAACCGCCCATCACCAGATAAACTTCATCTTTCGGAAACATTTGTTTTGCTTTTTGAACAATCTCTACAATCCCCGGATGAGCGCAGCCAGTGATCACGACCAGGCCTTTAGCCGTTTTGATAATCAAGGCGTTTTCCTTAATATCCGTTCCCATTGCCCCCGTCGTAAAAACATTATTGCAGATTTTCACGGAATCACACGGCACAAAGATAGTTTTAGCTTTTTTGTTTATTTTCAAAAAGGCGGGCATGCCGACAGTATGATCGAAATGGTCATGAGAGATCACCAACACATCTATGGATGCCGGGTTGATTCTAAGCTTATCCATATTGATGATGGCGTCGTCGCTGCCGATATCAAATAAAATGGTCTTTTCAGTGCCCTGAATTAAACAGGAAAATCCCCAACCGGTTTTTAAATCTTTGTTGGAAGACTTGCTATCAAATAGTGTGGTAATCACAAGATCATTTTTATTATCTTGCGCCCAAACCGGGGCATTGGTCAATACGATTGAGAAAATGATGAAAGCGAATACAATACTTATCAACGATCCGACAACACTGTTCTGTTGTTGTTTATTCTTTTTCATACCAGCCTCTTGATAAATATTTTTTCGAAATGTGCATGAATGATTTTTACTATTCTAATCGTCAAAAACTTGCCACAAATTTATTTTCAAAATAATAGGCCAGAAAAAGCTTGTATGACTATTAGCAGCGAATATCAAGATTAAAGATGCAACGCAGATTTGCTGTCATTACTTACGCCTTTGGAAAATTCTGTACTGAAGAAAACCCATATGGGGCGGCGCAACATCCATTTGCCGTAACACACTAATGTATTATTATATATAATCAGAGCATTCGCTCTCGGGCAAAAAGTGCTGCACCCAATGCTCCGATTGTATCAGGCTTTAGAGGAACGGAAACCTCGCTTTTTAGAGTCGAGGCTAGCGCTCGGACTACGCCCTGATTGCGCGCCACTCCGCCCGACATTGCAACCTTAAGCCCCCCAAGCTCCGGCGCGACCCGCTTAACCAGCGTTGCAACACGGTAGGCAATGGCTCGATTTAAGCCGGCCACTATCTCTTTGACCTCAGCACCTTCAGCAATTAGTGAAACCACCTCGCTTTCGGCAAATACCGTACACATGCTGCTCAATGTAAGATTTTTTGAAGCACCGCGGTCGAGTTCGCACAGCTCTTCTATATCCACCTCGAGCGCCCTGGCCATAGCTTCCAGAAACCGCCCGGTTCCGGCTGCGCATTTGTCGTTCATAGCAAATTCAAGGACTCGCCCTTTACCGTCCAACCGGATGGCCTTGCTATCCTGTCCGCCAATATCTACCAACACCTGCGTTCCCGGAAGAAGAGCTTCCACCCCCCGCGCGTGGCAAGTTATTTCGGTCACAGCAGACAATCGGCCTTCTACTCTGTCCCGACCGTATCCTGTTGAGACAGTTGCTTTGATTTCTCGCTCGGATATACCCGCAACTTTCAGCACCTCCTGAGTGGCGCGAGCTATAGCATCACGATTCCGCGCGCCGGTCGGAACCACCGAGGTCGCCAGCACTTTGCCGCTATGGTCAAGGAGAACGGCATCACAGGAAAGACTTCCTAAATCCACACCTAGATAGTACATGCCTGTCCTCCTATTTCCACGGGTCGCTCACTGCTGATACTACCCAATACTTCCATAAATGCCTCCAGTCTGGTTCGCAATTGTCCTTCGGCGAAGTTTCTGGAATCCGCACAGTCTACTTCCAAGTTGATTACCGGAATATTAAGGTCCTTTAAAGCTTCAGCGATTAAACCTCTGGAACCGGTACCCTGACGGCAGCCCCAGTGACAGGGATTGATCGCTCCGTCAATCCGGTATGTTTGCACAAGCTTTTTTATGTGCTTAATCCTGCGCTCCACCGCTCCGTTGAAAGGAAATGCAATCGTCCGCCGCGCGAGCCCCGTAAACGGGTCGCCCGGATCGATGGGTTCCCAATAGATGTCGTTGAGTTCCTCAACAACGACAGTTGCTTGGTAATCCTTTTCTAACATTTTGATTAACGGATTTTTAAACAGGATGGCTTCCTGCAACCAGATCAACCGAAGACGTTCGCCCGGTACGCCACTGATCCCCCGTTCTATACGTGCTGTGAACTCATTCTTATATGCCTGAGCAATCTCAATAGCTGTCTCAGTTCCTAAAAATAGAGGCATTGTAAGCCCGACACTGACGAGGTCTCTTCCCTTTACCGGAGAGGGAATACTTTGTGCAAGGCTGTACACTTCGAGCGCGATTTCACGCGCTTGATTAGTTTTGTTCATTGCATCTTTCAGCTTGCCACCATCCAGCGTTTCGCCTGTATGTGTTGTTATAAAATCGACCATACTCCTGAATTGGTCGGCCAAGTAACGAACGCTTCTTTCCGAATCGTCCGGCGGTATTGTCAGAACGAACAAAGGACAGCCGAATTTTTGGGCCAGATTTTCGACTGCCGCGACACCACCAGTGCATGGGCTGCTGGTTGCTATCATTATATCCGGTGTCGGCATCATCCCTTTGATGGCAGCTCCGAGTACTGCCCGGTGCCATCCGCAACTCTCCGCCTGGAAGCCAACGTGTTCGGCTTCTTCCATAAACTCATTCGCGATTCCAGCTGTAGCAAGCACCCCACCCCAGAACTCGACAAAACACGAGTTGATCCCCATCGCATTCAAAAGGTCGAACGGAGCGCATACCCCGCACAACGCCAGGCGCTGGTTGCCGGAATAGAGCCTCTGACCAAGTCTGGTGACCTCCAGATTGAATTTCTGTCTGGCGGTATTCTTTTCAAGAAGCCCCGCTTCCATTTTCGCTGTCATGTCATCAAAAAATTGTTTCATCATATCTTTACCTCCTCAACATTTCTGTAAAAGCTTCAATACGGGTTCGATGTTGACCGAAAGAGCGCATGGTACAATCTCCCTCAATGTGCAGCATGGGCAGACCGGCTTTCCGCAACGCCTCCCGTACTCCCGGAATCCGGGCTATATAAGGATCACAAAACTTGGCGGTGCAGGCAATCACTCCCCTTGCCCTGCACGCAGTAGCTCGTGATAGAACTTCCCCCGCAATGGCACCCGGTGTCATGGGAATAAGCGTCCGGGCGCAACGCGGACGTCTGAGAAGTCCACGCGCCAACTGTGAGAAAATTTTCCTTTCCCCATCCATTTCTATTTGAGCAAAACTCCTGGAACCTGTGCATAAATCCTCATCTACAATCCGTACCCCGCATGATTCGAATAATCCAAAGGCCTCGGGATCGGGCAGCACGTTGCCGAAAAGAAAAATCGGAATCCCCGTATCTTCGGCAATCGGCGAATTCAGATCATCTATAAAACCCTTTATAGTTTGATAGGCCTCGGAAAAGGGACGGGTAACGGCCATATTGTATAATCCCTGCAGGCGAACCGCGCCGCCGATGATTCCCCTGCCAACAAAACGGTTACGGACAGACTCAAATAAGACAGCCAATTGATTGTACTTCTTGATGCTTGCCCTTACAGTTTCAATAGATACCGCTCGCCCGCTCCACTGGCCGAGGGTATCAACTAGCCGCGATAGTTCTCGCTCAAAATAAGCAACGGCGGAATCATCCGTTGTCATAGGCAAACCAATAAGAATTATTCGATCAGCAGGCCTCGCCTTTTTCCAGGCATCAGCCAAACGCCTCATGGCGTCACAGCTATTGAGCAGAACGACACCGTCAAGCTCCGGAAGATCATTGCTCAGAGCCCTGTCCAGTACCCGTTTGACATGCGGGCATAGATTGTCGTGCAGAATTTGCCCCGCCTGATCGGGTGAATCGCCTACGGGCAGTATACGGTACGGCGTATAACCAGCCGCTTCGATCAACGCCAAGGGCGTGTATGAACAGGTGAAGCCGATGTATGAAACTTTGTCAGATACCATAACTCACTCTCCTTTCTTCTTACCACTTCCGATTATTGCCGTTGCCCTGATTTCTACGAGAAGATCAGGGAGAACGAGTTCTGTTACTCCGACGGCAGTCCATGCAGGATAATCTTTGGAAAAGAATTCAGATTTAACCTTGGAAAAATCCTTGAAGCCGGCCATGGACTTGTGAAACGTAGTCAGTTCGACGATATCATCAAGCGATCCCCCTGCTTCCCGGATAATATTCTGCAAATTTTGAAAGGCCAGTCTGGCTTGCGCTTCGATACCTTTACCTATCTGCCATTTATCATCCATACCTACCTGGCCGGAAATCCAAACCGTATCACCGGAGCGTACGGCTTGAGAAAATTGCATGGCGGAATATACTGCTTCTGTTCCTTTGGGATTAATGAGAATTTTTTGTTTATCGGTTTTCATATCATTCCTCCTGAAAATATTATTTTCGGTTCCAATGTTACATTCTTCCCCGTAACTAAAATAGACCTATCGGTCTTTTTTAATGCAAAAAAAATTATCGCACAAGTTCTGAATTTATAATATTCTCTATTCTGGCGATAGCCTTCTTTCTATAGGTTTTGTCGTTATATACTTTAGCCATAAAATTCCCGCCCTCAATCATTTCAATACATGTTTCAGCAAATTCTTCAGGATTAACATCGGAAGGAATTTCCTTATTCTTAATACCGCTTTTCACAATCTCACAAATAATCTTTTTAAGTTTATCCACATACTTCTTTACCATGGACAACAATTCAGTGTCCGTATCGTCGGCTTCAATTGCCGTATTTAATAGGGGACAACCGCTTGAAAGAATAGGCTCATCGTACATTTTTTTTATATGCCTGAAAAGGATATGCAGTTTCTGTGTGGCCGTTTTATCGGTGAAAGAGGTTACATCAAATGACCTAAAAATATAGCGAGCATTATATTCAAATGCGGCAAGAGCAATTTCCTTTTTACTGCTAAAATGCCCGTATATTCCGCCTTTCTCCATGTGCGTTGCTTTCATAATATCGGATATCGACGTTCCGGCGTACCCCTTCCGGTTAAAGAGCTCGGCGGCTTTTTCAATAATGTGCTTATTAGTTGTTTCTTTTTTACTGGGATAATTTGATTTCATGGTTTGCAATATAAACCGATCGGTCTATAATGTCAAGATATTTTTTAAAAGAAAAAATTGTTAATAACTGCGGCAGGAAAATCACTAATTAAAAAATGTCAAGGAACTGATCACCCAGCCCATAAACCGGTTACACAAATTACAAGCGTGATGATAGAAATTTCCAGAATTTTATATGGCATATTGATTCACTCTATTTGCGCTTTTGCGAAAGCGTGTACTGAATAAAGCCCCTATGGGGAGGCTCAACATCCTCTTGCCATAAAAGCGCGATAAGTTCTCCCCGATGATGCGTTTCTTCCTGGAAAAAGTCGAGCAACATCTCTTCAACGGTTATATGTAAAATCGAGCCGTCTTTTTGCTTTCTCTCAATATTTCTTGCCAGTTCTTCCGGCGTTACTTTGCTCAAATAGGCGTTGGCTTTGGATTCTACCTCTTCCATATATTTTTTGACTTTCTCGATGCTGTCGTATTCGTCATAGTTGACGCTCGGATAATTGGGATTGCCTTGCAGTGCGTAATTAATATAGGCATCCACCACAAAGATCATATGCAGAAAGATGTCTCTCAGCGAAGGGAAACTGGCGCCTCGATCCTTGATAACTTCCGCCCAGGTGAGCTTGCTTAATGTTTCCAGATATTTGTGCCTTAAATATTGACTATACTCCAATAACTTTAAAGTATTCATTGTTTCCTCCCCATTTTACACTTCACGCTTTACACGTGACGTTTCATTCTTTGCGACTCTTTACGGCTCAAGAATTAAATTGAAGCCCCTGGATTATACAAAACTTTTCACAGCTAGATGACCCATGCAAGGATTTGATAATCATATAAAAGACAAATCCCGCCATCCTAGACGCCTTATTTGCGGCCAAGAAATATTTCAAAAGAAACATCGAAGATATCGGCAATGTCTTTGGCAACAGCGTGTGGCGCGATAAAAGGCCCGCGGGCTTTACCCAGACGAGCGGTTGTGCCCACAATATAATTGAAACTGCCGCGCGCTTCTTCGATGCTTCCAAAATACTGGATTTGATCTAAAACATCTGAAGCCAGATGAGTGGAGCGCTGCTGCATCGCTTCGCGTTCAAAATCGGCTGTGCCCACAACCACTATATTGCTGATCCCCATGTTTTTGGCGGCACGCGCAACTAAACCGATATTCCCCGCGTATTTGGGTTTATATAAAACGATGCTGATATTTTTAGTTTTAGCTTTCAAAATAATTCCCTTTCATTCACCTTTATGCCCATAGTTTGTCATTGCTAGTTCAAGGCAGTGAACCTGACAATCTTGTATTTCGCAAGTTCTATATTTGTTTTATAAATCAGTAATTAACGAAATGCACGGAGAATTTATGATGTTATTGACAATTGGATTTATGCGCTTTCCTGTACAAAGCAATGGTTTTCGATTTGGAATTTAATTTAAGATTACCACTTGTATTGTGGTATCCGAAATCGCTAATAAGTAGGCAAAGATTTCCCCCTATCGCTGCTATTTTCTTCAGTATACCAAAAACATAATACAGTTCCATGCGACTCAATCAAATTAATTTCGGAGGAAGGAACGGTTGGGAACAGGCGCATGTGCTTAACAGGTTCATAAAAAAATAAAGGGGGAGTTTGGTTCTCCCCCCTATGCATCTATTTTACTAAATATTTTTGTAAAATCAGGCTAGTGCCCTGATTAACGGTACATGTTAGACCAGATATTATCACGGGTACCGTCAGACTGACGCCAGACGGCCACGGCATTGCCGTCAGCATCGATGGCCACCTGCGGAACATATGCACCCCCCGCATCGTCCGTCTCTATCAGCGCCGCCGTACCCCAGAGACCTGTTGAAGCAGTGTATCGGTTTGACAAAATATTATAACGAGTGCCGTCATACTGACGCCAGACGGCCACGGCATTGCCGTCAGCATCGATGGCCACCTGCGGATCATATGCATTTCCCGTATTGTTCGCCTCAATCAGTTCCGCCGTACCCCAGAGGCCTGTTGAAGTAGTGTATCGGTTTGACCAAATATTATAACGGGTACCGTCATACTGCTCCCACACGGCCACAACATTGCCGTCAGCATCGAT
>Ga0154900_1121_pt4 | contig 26151 bp, 24 predicted proteins | sample Rifle2008BG19ft_FD_105872 | JGI IMG/M metagenome (GOLD analysis project Ga0154900, IMG submission 105872) | Deltaproteobacteria bacterium RBG_19FT_COMBO_43_11
GCTTATAAAACCTCGACACGTTAAATATGCAAGACAGTCAAATCAACACCGTCATCAAAATTTTAAAAAAAGAACTGGAAGTGGGAACATTGCCGATTGTTTCGCATCTGGCTGAAGACCAGCGCGATCCTTTTGTGATCCTGATTTCCACTTTGCTTAGCCTGCGGACAAAAGATGAAGTTACCGCCGTTGCCACGGAAAGGCTCTTTGCGTTGGCATCAACGCCGCAAGAAATGCTGCAAATATCTCTAAGTAAAATCGCAAAAACTATTTATCCGGTGGGTTTTTATCGTGTCAAGGCACGCACAATTCATCATGTTTCCCGGGAATTAATCAGCCGTTTTAATTCCAAAATGCCGGATGATCTTGACACCTTGCTGAGTATCAAAGGTGTGGGACGCAAAACCGCTAATCTCGTTGTTTCGCTTGCTTACGGCAAAGACGGCATTTGTGTGGATACGCACGTGCACAGAATTTCCAATAGACTGGGATATGTTAAAACAAAAACTCCCGACGAAACGGAATTCGCCCTGCGCGATAAACTGCCGCGCTGCCACTGGATTATTTATAACACCATCATGGTTGCCTTTGGAAGGAAGACCTGCAAGCCCGTTTCTCCGCTTTGCAGTGTCTGTCCGGTAAATATTTACTGTGAACGTGTTGGAGTGACCCTCAGCCGATAATAGCGCCCTATTGGGCGCAAAATCACGGGGATGAACTCTCAAAATATAAAAGTTGACGAGTTTTAGCTGTTTTGGTATTGTCCAACGGCCTTAATTAAGGATAATATAAAACACAAAAAATTCCGGAGAATAAACAGCGTATGAGCGGGGCAGACAAGCCCTGAAAAGATTAACTTTTAGAAGCAAGAGAATATTATTATGCATACATTTGTGACATTTATACATGTTTTAGTCTGCTTTGTTCTGATTTTAGTTGTGCTGCTGCAGGCAGGCAAGGGAGCTAATATGGGCGCCGCGTTCGGTGGTTCCAGCCAAACGGTCTTCGGCTCGTCGGGAGCCGGTACTTTTTTGGGAAAGTTAACTGCGACGGTTGCCATCATCTTTATGCTTACATCATTATTGCTTACCTACATGGGAACGCAAAGAGGTTCTTCGATAGTAGAGCGTTCCAAAATTCCAGTTACTCAGCAGACGCCCGTACCGGCAAGCCCTGATTCGGCAACGCAACCGGTACTACCTCCCGCGGCGCCGGTGAACAAGTAAATATGGCATTTAATGCCGAAGTGGTGGAATTGGTAGACACGCTATCTTGAGGGGGTAGTGGGTTACACCCGTCCGGGTTCAAATCCCGGCTTCGGCACCATTTATCAAAATTATTTTGTAAACATTATTTTACTTGAACGAGAATCCAAATAGCTCGTCATTTTTCCGGGTTAGCCTGACGATTCCTATCCGTAAAAACAAGTTCCTTCAAAAGTTGCTTTGTTCTCCGCAGTTTCTCCGCCTCGGAGATTTTCATATTATCCAACTGCTCACATTTTCCAGCCATCGCTGTACACCTATCTGCCCATTCTTGAGAACTAAAATCCAACCCACTATGTTGTTCTGACAGCGTCCCGCTTTCTACAACCAGATCGCTCACGTCTTTTGAAGGCCGGGCTGTCTTTCTTCTTTCTTTAAGAATCATTTCCTTCAAAAGCTGTTTTACCCACCGCCGCTTTTCGGCTTCGGTGACTTTCTTTTCATCCAAGCGGCTATACTTTTGGGTAGCCGCCCTGCATCTTTCTTCCCATTCTTTGGAAAAGAGATTTATCAGATTATGTTGTTCTAACATCACTTTGCACTCCGCCGTCTGCATTACCACAATGGTTGTTAATAACAATAAGAATTTATTTTTTGCATTGACGGTTATAAAATGAAACAAATTAGTATGCAAATGAAACTTTTCAAAGCTTAATTTCGACGATCTGTGCAAAATTAAGTTATTTTTCTGACATTTTAAGAGACAGGTAATTGCCTATAGATGCTTTTGGCGATATTCTTTAATGATTTGAGCTATTTCCGAGCCATATAATTTTATTTTTTCCGGCGATAAATATTCTTGAAGATTATCAGTGTTTTGTGCGAGCTCCAGCAAGCTTTTATCCGGTAAAAACATGAAGATGGCGCGATTTTCTTCTTTGGCCCGACGGAAACGCCAGACATAAAGTTTTTTGAGCAGTTCTTTTTGTTCTTGATTTAAACTATAATAACCTTTAATTTTTATGTGTCCCTGCCAGTCTAATTTTTTTTCCTGCCAATTACAAGAGGCAATTTTGGCAAACGCTTCCTTTGCTGTTTGTACCAAATCCCTGCTCTTCAATTCTTCCAGCTGTCTTTCGTAAAGCTCCGGAAGATATGTAACATCTTGCACAGCGTATCGAAGTTGTTCCTCGGTCAATGGGCGGTTATCCCAGCGTGAGCGTTGCATTTTTTTACTTTTTTTCAACTCTGCGCCAACAAATTGCGTAATCATTTTTTCCAGCGACAATTGCTTGAAACCCAAAAGAAGCGCTGCCCGATGCGTATCAAAAATATTATTAAAATCAAATTTATAATCTCTTTTGAGGAGACGAATATCGTTATCTGCGGCATGAAGAATCTTGATGATTTGTCGATTGCGAAAAAATTTTCCTAAAAAGGATAAATCCAGATTACCCAGCGGATCAAAAACATAGGTAGTGCCGCTGGCGTGAATTTGGATCAGGCAGAGTATTTCTTTGAAATAGCGGAAGGAATCGTATTCCGTATCAATGCTCAAAACGGGGGATTTTTCGATATTATTAACAGCTCGCAGTAATTTTTGGGGTGTATCCACCAGAAGCCATTTTGTATCCATGAAGGGCAACTTAACTGAAACAATAATATAAAGCTATAAAAATGATAATAAAAATACCGGCCACTGCAAGCATAAGATAATCGGAGGAGGTCAGTTTCATTTCCGCCATGGAGGTGCGCTCCTGGCGTGCGTAGCCTCTTGCTTCCATGGCTAACGCTAGTTCATCAGCGCGTCTGAATACCCCGAGCAAAATACTCATGGTTAAAAATAAAAATGCTTTTATTTTTATAATAAATCCTGAAGCACGCGAATCATAACCCCGCGCTTTTTGCGCGGTTTCGATTTTTTCCTTTTCGGTAAGCAAAACGGGCATCAGCCTTAAAGCCAGCATAATCATTACAGCGATATCATCGACCGGCACACGCAGAAATTTTAACGGCCGCAAAAAAAACTTTATTGCCGCGATTATTTGAGAAGGGGCGGAAGTCATGGTCAGTAAAACCGCGGCTACAATCAGGCATAAAAAGCGCCACGTCACAATAAATCCTTCTTGTACACCCGAAAGAGAAAAAGAGACTCTCAAATAGGGAATAGTGACAAAAGCCTCGCCCGCGCTAAATAAGGCATGAGCCGCAAATATTAATCCGATAAAAAACAGAAGCGGTTTTACCGCCTGGCCAATTGTCCGTAACTTTATGCTGTTGGCTAGTGCAACAAAAAATAAGGTTATACCAATAAGAAAAACGGCCAGTGATTTGGCCCAAAGGATGATAATGCTCAAGAAAAAAATAAAGGCAAGCTTGACGCGGGGATCAAGATTATAGATTAGTGATTCGCCTTTAATGAAAACTCCGGCATGATACATTATCAATCCTTAAATTTTTGCAGCCAGAATTCGTATTTGGTTTAAAGCTTCATCCATGTCCACAATATCTGTCCGCACAGGTAAATCCATTTCTTTGAGTTTTATTAACAATTGCGTAACTTGAGGCAGATGCATGCCGATTTTTTGCAGCATTTCTGCTTTGCCGAAGATTTGTTTTGGTGTGCCGTCAAGATAGATGCGGCCTTCATTGAGAACGACAACTCTTTGTGTCAGCGCCGCTTCCGCCATATTATGGGTAATGTGGATAATACCCACACCCTCGCGGTGCAGTTTATCGATAATGTCTAAAACGCGCGTAGTCGCAGCGGGATCCAGAAATGCCGTGGGTTCATCCAGCGCGATATAACGCGGTTGCATGGCTAAAACACCCGCGATAGCCACCAGCCTTTTTTCGCCGCCGGAAAGATTTTCGATATTGCGCCCCGCGAGCTCACTTATGCCTGCCCTCTCCAAAGATTCGGCAACTCTTTTTTTAATATCCTCCATCGGCAGGCGCAAATTTTCCGGTCCGAAAGCGATATCTTCTTCCACCGTCATGCCGACTATTTGATTATCCGGATTTTGAAAAACCATCCCCACCAAAGATCTTATCTTGGCCTGGCTCCGGGGCTTTTGTGTATCAAGGCCTTCCACGTCGACTGTGCCGTCGAAAGGTAGAAGCAAGGCGTTTAAATGCCTGATTAGCGTGGTCTTGCCACAGCCGTTCGGGCCGATTAGGGCCAGGTGTTCGCCGTTATTTATTTCCAGAGAAACACCGCGTAGCGCATCAATGCCCTCCGGTTCATAGCGATAATAAACGTTGTTTAAAATAATCACTTAAAAATCCTAAATCTTTATTCGGTCTTTTAATCGCGAACTGATTATCGCGGCAAGAATAATTTTGATTATGTCGCCGGGCAGAAACGGGAGCACACCCACATACAGCGCCTTGACAAAACTAAGTTTTGCCACAAAAGAAAGCTGAATGACGCCAAGGAAATATATTATCACCATGCCGATGAGCATAGAAAAAATATACCATAAAACGCCCGCGTTTTTTTTCATCCCGGCTATTAACCCGATAACAAAGGCCGCTACAATAAACCCAATTAAATAACCGCCGGTAGGTCCGAAGAGCACACCGAGTCCCGCTTTTCCGCCGGCGAAAACCGGAATACCCACTATCCCCAGCATCACATAAATAAATTGGCTTGCCGCACCCAGCGGGCCGCCCAAAAGTACGGCGGCGATATTCAGGAAAAATGTCTGCGCAGTGATCGGCACGGGCGGCAGGGGTATCACAATAAATGCCCCTGCCGCGGTGAGCGCGCCGAAAAGCGCGGCATACACGATCCCTTTAATTGATTTTTTGTCTGCCGTCATAGAATTAAATTTCCCTTTGCTTAACTTATTTAAAACGTGACCGACACTCCACCTTTGATAATCAAACCATCCGCGGGATAATACAAATTATCACCCCAGCCGGCCAAATCTATTCCATAAGTTGCGTAGTTTTCATCGGTTAAATTTTCCACACCGGCAAAAACAACAATTTTATTCCCCTTAACTTCCGGTCGCCAATAAATATAAAAATCACAGCGCAAATAATCCTGAAGCTTCTCGGCGTTATTATCATAGTCATTGGCTAAAAATGCTTTATCGACGTAACGCAGCCGCGGATTGAGGGAAATATTATAGGGCAGATAAATTTCCAGATTAGCGTTAGCCATCCAATGAGGAACGATCGGAACTTCCTTACCGTTATTAACTCCTTCATCAAAAACGGCTTTTTGATAGGTTAAATTTCCGTTAAAGTTAAAATAATCTTTTAATATATAATTAATGGTAAACTCCGTGCCGACATGACGGGTTTTGTCTAAATTTTTCAACTCCCATGTTACCGGGTCGGCAGAAATTTCGTCTTCCATGTCTACTCGGTAAAAAGTCAATCCCACTTTGAAATTATCCAGCGGATAAACGGTAGTGCCCAATTCATAGCTTCTTCCCTTTTCCTTTTCAATATTTATATTAAAAGAATTAAGGGGGCCGGAGCTATAGAATGAAGCCTGCTCATCCAGAAACGGATAGCGGTAAACACTTGCATACTTGGCATAGATTTTCGATTTCTCGCTGAAAAGGTATGTTAAACTTCCCTCCCAGGCTTGGGCCTGATGCTTTTTTGTGCTATCAAAATCGATGGAAAACGGACTGAGTGTCGTAGACTTTCCTTTAAACTCGGCTCTTTCCGTGCGGTAGCCGCCCGCCAAAATCAAACTCGGCAAAACATTAAACTCGTCCCGTATATAAAAACCCAAAGTATTTTTTTCGAAATCAACCAGATGCGTTTTTGTTGTTCTTTCTTTATCGGCGTATTTGTCTAGGGTCAGGGTTTCGTGATAGTAGTCAACGCCTAAGGTTATTTTATTGGCGAACCGGACAATGGGAGCTTCCAAAATGTATTTGGGCGTAACGCCGAAAGTTCTAACATCGTAACTGTTATATTGATTAGGCGGCCAGTAAGAATCGTAATTGCTTTTGATTATTTTGCCGCCGTAATATAAATCGGTGTCCAGGCGCCCGAAATTACCTAAAACAGAATTAATTTTTCCATGCAAATTTTGATAATCTTCCGTCGCGTCATCATTAATATGTCCTGGTTGGATTTGCCGGGGATTTGCTTCTATTTGCGCTTTGGTAAGCCCGCCCGGCATCTCAAATGCTGTTTTGCTCAAAGAGCCGTCAAGAGACAAACCCAGATAGGGACTGGCATCATAACCAAAATTGAATCCCGCGCCAGTGAATGAAAACTTGGATCTATCACGATAACCCCAGCTAAACTGATTTGCGCCGTTTACAGCATAAGATAATTTGCCGGTGGAGCCGCTTACACCGATTTTTTCATCATGGAAGCTGTAACTTCCGGCAGTTAAGGCGGCATTGATTTTCGGAGCGCCTTTGCCGCGTTTGGTGATGATGTTAATCACTCCGCCGATGGCCGCATCGCCGTACAGAACAGAGCTGGCGCCGCGGATTATTTCAATGCTTTCGATATTGTTAAGAGGTATTTGCATCAGGCTTGCCGGTGACATATCCGGCCGATTGAGACGCCTGCCATCCAGCAAAATCAAAGTTTTACCGTACGGATTATCGCCGCCAAAGCCCCGCAAATCAATCATAGACTGCGCCGGGTTGCCGCTGTAACTTCTAATCTGCGCGCCTTCGACAAATTCCAGCAATTGGGGCACATTTGTCGCGCCGGTTTTACTGATTTCTTCTGCGGTAATGACGGTAACATTGGCCGGAGCTTTGCGGATTTCCTGCTTATCGCGCGTAGCGGTAACCACAACCTCCTGCAGCTTTACGGCAGGTTCATCGTCTTTTTTTTCTTGAGCTTGAAGTGGTGAAAAAATAACTACTGAAAACAACAGAACTAAAACAAAAATCTTCTTCATAGAGCTTCTCCTTTCCCCCTCGGGATTAAAGTAAGTTAGAGACGCCATAAAGTTTCCTGGCTTGCGGCTACCTACTTTCCACTCCTTCCCGATAATGAGCATCAGTGGACAAATGTGGATTTCGTTCCGCTTACAGTTGCGGGGCAGCGCCGGACTTAGACCGGCTTCCTTTATTGGGCATCCCTATGCCAATTTCTTTCTTTGGCTAACTTTGTTGGCTTCGTCGTCGGCATCCTCGACGTATTTTACTAATACGCCTGCGGAGACTCCTCCTTGCCGCCTCGTTATCCTTTGAAAGCTAAATGGCATTATTCAGGTCAACAATGTCATCCGGGGCAATCCGTTTTGCGGATTGCGATCTATCAGGGATTCAACATCGTAGACCTCTTTTATGTGCGCCGCGGTAATAACTTCCGCGGGATTTCCTATAGCATAAATTTTTCCACAGTCCAGCAAAATTATTCGGTCGGCATTCTGCGCAGCCAGGTTGATATCGTGGGTCACAAAAATAACCGTGAGCTGTTCGGACGCGTTTAATTGGCGCAGTAACGTTAAAAACTGAACTTGATGCTTCAAATCCAAAAAAACAGTGCTCTCATCCAACAGTAATACTTTCGGTTCCTGCGCCAGAGCGCGGGCAATCAAGACGCGCTGGCGTTCTCCCGCGGAGAGCTCATTGAACCTGCGCCGGGCAAAGGCAAGAGTGTCTGTTTTTTCCATGGCCTCAAAGACTATCTTGTAATCATTTTTATCTTCAAAGCGGTAATTATTCAGATGAGGAAACCGCCCCATAAGAACGATTTCCTCAGCGTAAAACGGAAAAATAATAGAAATATCCTGCGGCACAATAGCCACTTTTTTGGCTATTTCCTTTCGTAACCATTCTTTGGTATCTTTACCGTCAATCAGCATTTCACCGGCATCGGGAAAGAGTGTGCCGTTGATTATTTTCAAAAGCGTAGTTTTACCGGAACCGTTCGGCCCGATAATCGCCGCGATTTGCCCCTCTTCGACAGAAAAGGAAACATTTTCCATAACCGGTTTTTCGGTGTAGCTGAAATCAATATTGCGGGCGGAAATTAGAGACATGGTTAAGTGGCCTTCCTTTTCAAAAGAAAAATGAAATAAGGCGCGCCGCATAGCGCCGTAATAACCCCGACAGGCAGTTCGGCAGGTGCTAAAATTACCCTCGCCAGCGTATCGGCTAAAACCAAAAAGGAAGCGCCGAAAAGCGCGGCGGCAGGTAATAACAGACGATGATCGGAACCGAAAACAAGGCGCATCAAATGCGGCACCATAATGCCGATAAAACCGATAATGCCGGCCAGAGATACGACAACCGCAATAATCAAAGAAGTAAGAATGAGAAGCCAGGGTTTTGTCTTTTCCAGATCGACGCCTAGATGCAGGGCTGTTTCTTCACCCTGCACGATTAAATTCAATTTGCGCGCCTGCCCGTAAAGCAGGGCAAAACCGGCAAAAAGGCAAATGGCCGCCACACTGATTTCTTTCAGGGAAGCCCGCGATAAATCACCCATCAGCCAGAAAGTTATACTGTGCAACTCCAGGCTATCGACTACGGAAAGGAAAAAGAGAATAGCCGCGGAAAAAAAGGCGTTGATAACCACGCCGGAAAGCAGCAATGAATTATCCCAAAGCGCACCTCTTGTCCCTCCAGCTACGATAAATAATAGAAAAACCGTGATAAGAGCGCCGCAAAAAGCCAAAAGCGGAACTCCTAAATAGAAAGAACTCGCGCCAATAAGAATGCCGACAATGGCACCCAGAGCGGAGCCGCCGGATATGCCCAGGATGTAAGGATCGGCCAGCGGATTGCGCAAAAGCGCCTGAAAAATTACCCCGCCTATAGAAAGCGCGGCGCCGACAATGCCGGCAAATAAAATTCGCGGCAGACGTATGGAAAATATAATTAATTCTTCCTGAGAAGTTATGGAGAAACTTCCGGTAAGCGCTTTGGCAAGTGAACGCAGCAGATGACTTAATTCAATATGGAAACTGCCCACCGAAAGGGAAACCAGGCAGAGAAGAAAAAATATTAAAAGCATCAGGGCGCTGATTTTCAGCACCCGTGATGAAGTTACCCGGTGATAAATAGCTGTTACCCCCCTTTTTTGGCTTTAACCTTGTGCAGTCTCTTCTATGTTTTTATTTACGCCTTTTTACCTTATATCGCCGATGGGTTTTTTTCTTGCCAGAATTTATTTTTTTTTAATATCGGCAAGCCAGAGAGGATGGCGATGGCGGGCGTAATCCAGCTTCACTTTTCCTGTAAAAATGCCCCGTACCATCGGCCAGTTGGCCTTGAGAGCAATCGCCGCCATGTGCGCCAGAAAAGTCAGGAAAAACAAAACAAAGAATATATTGTGAATCCATGTAGCTAAAAGCAGAACGGCAGGAGACATATCCGGCGCGTAGATATTCTTATAAGTTTTAATCAATCCGGAAATAATCAGCATTGCGATGATGAAAGCCATCCCCGCGTAAGCCAGGCGCTGTTCCGGCAGATATTTATGCATAGGTGGTTCCTTACCGAAACCGAATAGGCTTTTGATGACGGTGATGGACGCGGCAAAATCTCCCTTTTGCGGCAACAAGCCTTTTTCACCGCGCGCGCCGTGATAAACCACATGAAAAGCAGCCACAGCAGTGAAAACCAGCGCCGCCCCATAGTGTAAATACAGCGATGTAATAAAATCAGCCGACCAGCCCAGGCCGGGAATTGTTATAATGTAGTAGCGCTTAGCCACGGGAAGTTCAAATATTCCTGTTAAAAGCAGGATGAAACCGGAGATGGCTATTGCCCAGTGCTCAATTAATTCCACCGCGCTATGGCGGACAACGAGATTTTTTTCGAGTAATATTTTTTCAGCCATTGCCTTGCTCCTCCTTTCTTACCTTGTCTTTGCGGCGTGAAAACCAATTCCACACGCCGGCAATACCTGCTGTGGCAAGTCCCAGCACGGGAGCAGCTAAAACCGCTTTCGCCAAAGGATCAGTACTGGCCATTCGTCGTTTAACATCCGTCTTCATATCCGGCTGACCCGGTTGCCTGGTCATGGTCTTATTAATTTCCTCGAAAGATACCGGCGATACATAAATAGTGGAGGTGCCACCGTTTTGCGTTTTTCCATAGATGTAGCCGCTCATCCGGCGAGCGCGCTCGAAGGCGACCTTTTCAATGGCGTTTTTCGTTCCGATAAGTAAAGCCTCCCGCGGACAGGCCTCTACACATCCTGGAAGCTTGTCTTGTTTTAGCCGATCAAAACACAAATCACATTTATACATCACGCCATTGCCCATGAATCCAGGCATAACATGGAGGTAAATGCCGACGCCGGATTGCCGCTGGGGGATTTCCCAAGGGCAGACATCCTTGCATTTCGCGCCGCCGAAACACTGGTTCTGATTAATCACGACCGCACCGTTTTCAAACTTGTGATTGGCCGAAAACGGACAAATGGTAGCGCAGGCCGGATTGTCGCAATGCATGCAACGCCTCGGCACATAAATTGTTTTCTTTTTACCCTCCACGGTTACTTCGGCCTTATGGACGTAGATAAAGTTGTAAGGAGTCAGGCGGTTGAACACCTCCTGTTTTTTCGACCAGTCTTCAATAGTTTTTCTGGGCCAGGGTTCCGGTATAGGCTCGATAACTTTTGGAATCTTATCTTTATTTATTGTTTTGCAGGCGTTCACGCAGGCGGGAATTTTCCGGTCAACACAGCCGTCGCAAAGACTTAAATCAATGATTGTCGATAATTGTTGCTTTTGTCCGGCAACAGCCTTTTCGGGCAGACTGACGCCGGAGAGCACTGCGGCTCCCGCTGTTATCTGCAAAAAAGACCGACGGCTGATTTTTGATTTATTTTGTTTGCTCATAATGTTTCTCCATCTCTCTGGTGAAGACAGTTGATCATTTCTCAATTTTACTTATGCGAATTTTATAAGCGTTACCGATTTTTTCTACAAGCCTTATTTCGACGCCATTATCTTTGTCGGTAAACACTGCTTTATCCGGCAGGTCGAACGCGGCGCCCTGCAGATAGGGAATAGATGAATCCGCGTCCATTAACTTTACCGGCGCTCGTCCGTGTCGGCATTCGTCAATGCTGTCATCCGCGTACATAATTAAGACACCTTTGCCGGGTAGATGAGGATCAAAGTTGCCCAGCGGTTGCCTGTTCTCAATAAGATAAAACTTAGATTTAGTGAGCGGAATTTTTATAACGAGCGGGTTTGATGCACCGTCTTCCAGCGGGCCCAGGACAATTTCACTTGTTTGTTTGGGCTCAACAACTTTTATTTTCTCAGGAGCGATCCAGCCCAACCTTAATTTTGTCCATGATGATAAACCCGGCGGCGGAATATTGCGTTTGTAGAAATGGCAGGAAAGCGGATCCCAATATCCCATATTAATCATTGCTTTCTCAAAAGCGGTGTCTCGTGTAGGGTGGTTTGCCTGAATGTCGTGGTCGTATAGGCAGGGAACCATTCTTTTTCCTTCGCGCACTCCTCCCCAGATATGGGCGATGTCATGAAAAAGCGTGCCCAGGTGCGCCTGATATGTGAATATAGCAACGCCGCCCGGAATAATCTGCCTTCTTCCTTTGGTCTTGAACACAATGTCCTGCGACCATCCCAGCATACCCGGATATCCGCAAAGGCCTATCATGCCGTATTCCATAAACTGGGCGCCTAAAAGTAAAACTACGAAAGAATACTGAGAAAAATCGTTCTTTTCATCAGCCGCGTCAATTGAATCCTGGATCAGTTTAACGATACGTGATCTGTCGACTTTTAAATTTGCGGGAGATATTGAATACCATCTGATGGAATCGGGCAGCTTATGCCAGCCGGTAAAATCAAGCTCGGCACAAACTTTACCGTAGGACATCTCCCGCACATAATAGCCCAGTTGCTTGAAACGATCACGGACAAATTCCTCATTAACTTTTGGAGTAATATCCGGAAACTCAACTAAAATAACCAGACCCTTTTTTGTTTCGCAAGCATCCTCTCTGGCCGCATCCGCCGCGGCAAGTACCGTGCCGCCAACAAAAAAAACCAAAGCGGCAAAAATGATGCGGTTAATATTTATTTTAACCATGACAATCTCCTATAGATATCATTGGAAAAATGATGTCCTGTGTCATTTTCCTGCTTTTTTTATTTGTACGGGTGGCCGCGTACAGGCAAAAACCCTTGCTTTGAGATCTGTTTAACCCTTCAGCCCTTAGTGGTATTGCATGGTTTAGCGGAAAAATCCGGCCGCTACAGCTCTTCGAGCAGTTTGAGTATTTTATTTTCGTCCATAACCGCCGGATTGGTCGCAATGTTGCCGACTTCTCTGGAGATTAAAAAGGCCACCTTTTTGAAGTCCTCGCGCGGCACGCCGTGATCCTCCAGTTTGACGGAGAACTGCAAATCACGGAACAGGTCCAACAGTGCCTGTTCCAGATTGTCCGTGCGGGCGAGCGCCCACGCCAAGTCTTTATACTTTTCTTCACAAGTTTTCTTGTTGGCCCGCACAGCGCAGAGCATGCCGATAGCCACCGCCCGGCCGTGGGAGATATGATAGTGCGCTCCCAAAGGATGCGCCACGGCGTGCGCCAATCCAAGTCCTTTGCCGACCAATACGCCGCCGAACATGGCCGCCATGCACATATCCCAGCGGGCAGTGATGTCATTGGGGTTGTTGTAGGCTTTGCGCAGGCTTTGTCCGATCAACTTTACGCCGTACAGAGCCAAGGCATCGTAGTACGGATTATAATCCAGAGCGGTGGTGACATAGCCCTCCACCAGGTGCGAAAGCGCGTCGAGCCCGGTGTCGGCAGTAATGCTTTTGGGCATGCTGGCGCACTGTTCGGGATCAATAATGGACAGGGTAGGTAAAAGATGTTCGCTAACCAGCGGAAACTTCACATTTCTTACTTCATCCGTAATAACGCCAAACATATTGGCCTCACTGCCCGTGCCCGAAGTGGTAGGGATGCAGATGATCGGCGGCACTTCCGGCCCTATTTTGGCGGCGCCGCCAACATTAACATCAAACTCGGTTAACGGCCCGGGATAGGTAACCTCTACGGCGATGCCTTTGACACCATCCATTGCACTGCCACCCCCAACACCAATAAGACAGTCACACCCTTCCTTTTTATAGATCACACCGGCTTTTTCCACTACCGAAACCGGCGGATCGGCCACCATTTCACAAAACTCGGCGGAATCAAGCCCGGCCTTTTTTAGGATTTCGCGCACGGCATCGGTACGGCCCAACCGTTTGGTCGTGCTGCCGGAAACAACCAGCGGTTTTTTACAACCGAGTTTTTTGACGGCCGCGCCTAATTGTCGAAAAACACCGGGGCCGATAAGCAGTTCCGGGATTTTGGGCAGACGCATTTCCCATATCTTCGTAGGTTCCCGAAAGGCGTCCAAACCGTCCCACATTTTGTTGATTTCTTCTTCCGAGACATCAAAGGTATGTTTTGTGGGGCCAAGCGCTTCCTCGCGCACGAATTTGGGCAGGGGCTCCTTGTTTTTTCCGAATTCCGCCCCTTCATTGAATTTAAGCATATCTTTGAGAGATTGCTTGGACATCTCCACTACATCATCGTGGCGCACATCATCTCCATATCGGGCGGATAGCAACTTGGCCACGACTTCATAGAATGAAGCTTTGCCGCCGGGCAATGCGTTGAGACAGTAGCCAAAGGTGTCGCAGGCGGAAGCCTTGACCTGTGTGCGCAGGGAGTTCTTAGCCTGATTTTTACTCAGACCGGCTCTATAGGTAAGGCCGGCTGTATGGTCGGCGCCCATGGGGCTTGTAGCGTAGGTCATGCCGGTACCTTTGACGGCACGGGGGTCATGGCCGGGAATGGCCTGCCCTTTAATGGCCGGTACCCGATCGATGCCCAGATATTTAGCAGTGCGGACTACACCATTACCCAAGTATGTCCCCAGTTCCGTCCCCTGCTCGATTTCAGTGAGCAATTTGATAGCGGATTGCACATCGCCGGCTTTCATTTTTCCGGCGCTGGCGGCAACACCCAGGGAGGCGCCGGATTCGATCACGTCCAGCCCCAGATTGTCGCAGATGAATTTCAGGCGGGCCACGTCGTCGGCATCAGTAATATCCAGGTTAGTGCCTAACAGCGCCAAGGCTTCGTACTCAAAAGCCGCTGCAAGGCGTTGGCCGTTTTTATCCGGATAGAGGATCGAACATTGGACAACGCAGCCGGGCATACAGCCGTGCATCTTGCCGCCGCGCTCAAACATATTGGCCTGGATCACTTCCGCCGTAAGCCCTGCAAATCCTTTATGCTGTCCGGATTTATAGTTACTGCCGGGCATGGTCCCCTGGTAGCTGGAATTGGATACGGCAAAGGGTGTTCCAAACTTACTGTACATATTGCAAACAATGTCGTGTTGAAGAGTATCAATCCACTCTTTGACCAAAGCTCTAAAAGCTTCAGTCTCTTTTATTTCCACTTTTGGAGCCCCGCTATCGTCCAGCACAATCGCCTTAAGTCCTTTGGAACCCATTACCGCTCCCAGTCCGCCGCGCCCGGCGCTACGGGAAGGATCTCCAAGCATGTCCGTCAAAGAAACTGATGCGGATCTGTAGAGCCTTTCACCGGCCGGCCCGATGCAGATGATGCTGATTTTCGAACCATATTTTTCTTGCAGCTTTTCAGCCACGGGATAGACTTTCATCCCCTTATAATCATCCGCGGGCAGTAGTTCTGCTCCGTCCTTGGTGATTTTCAGACAATATAGTTTGCCTTTTTTTGGAACGCCTTCGAAAATAATGGCGCGATACCCCAAGCGATCCAGCTTTTGGGCGGCCGTACCGCCGGAGTTGGCCTCCTTGATCCCCAAGGTCAGCGGACTTTTGGCGCCTACGGAAATACGCCCGAATTGAGGAGCCAAGGTGCCTGCCAAGGGGCCTGCAGCAATAATCAGTTTATTGCCGGGGCCCAAAGGGTCGGTGGCAGGATCGACCTCCTTGTTCATGATTTTCGCAATCAGTCCGGTACCGCCGATCAGTTTCCACTCCTCGGGCAAATGTTCGGTTGTTACTTTAGCCTGCTCCATATTCACGCGTAAAATTTTCATCGTCCCCCCTGTAAAAGTTACTTGCTGATGAACATACCTTAACCAATTATAATTTCAGACATTACCCCATTTAAAACACAATCAACCCACCACCACGCCCTGTTCAGCCTCACTGCGCAAGGCTATCAACATGAACACCATTTCCATTGTAAGAGCGGTGAACTTACTTTTCCCGATGGTTACCGGCAGTGCAGTATCTGCTCAACCTTTGCCTGGGTTTCAAGTCCGATTTAACTCATTTCGCAGGCGAACAATCAATTTTAACCTGTTTGAACGATGTGACGCGGTGGCTGCTGCAGGTTCAAATGAACAGAAACCCGGGCTATTTCCGCAATTGCATAGAAGACATAGTGAGAGCAAAATCTCTTAATGAGACATTGCTTTCTTGACGGTGAAATATAGGGAAGTTCCGTTTTTATGTCAATTAATTTTTCCACAGAATGCTGTGTCGGCGCTTAAGGAAAACACATTTTTTGCAAAGGGCATGAGTTAAGCAAAAAATAACCGGGTATGGGATTATCAGAATTATTGCAGAGTTTTCAATACTTACCGATGGAGGCAAGGTAGATGGTAAATTCCTCTTCGCTGTCGACGCCAAGTAATTCATCGCAAGCGCTCTGATTGTAGGCGGCCACGACACAGCACCCTGCGTCAATACTCTGACAGGCAAGATAGAGATTCTGTCCAACGTGACCGGCATCGATGGCAATCACTTTGTGGGCAGCCAGATCGTAGCGCCACTCCATGCGCGCCGGAATCGCCGTCCAAAAAAAGGTCATGGCAGAGGTGGCGATAAAGTTTTGACCGAAGCAAGCGTCAGCCGCCTTGCGTCCAATGTCATCGTCAAGTACCAATTGTGCCAATTTTTCCTCGAACGGCAAATAGCGGTATAAACCGACACGCAGGTTTTTAACCCGATTGACGGCAATATATGTTTCAAAAGAGTGGCGCGCTCCGGCGGAAGGCACGGAACGCAGTGCCGTCTCTGGACTTACCACACAACGCACACCCTGTGTTGCCCAGAGCAGGGCGGCAAGTTCCTCCAGAGTCAATGGATCGGATTTATATTGGCGGACACTTTCCCGAAAGGCGATAGCTTCGCCCACCGGCAACCGCCCTAATTTCACCAGCGCATCTTTCCCCACGGGCAAATCAATTTTCGGCACATCGGCAGGACAGGGTTTCTGCATTGGCGGCGCGGGTAGACGCCTACTCTGGTCTGTTTGCGAAAAATCAATTTGCTGTCGTATAGTATCTTTCAGGAAAAAGCGGTTTGCTTCAAAATGCTTTTTGGACATCTAATAGTTTTATTCCTTTGAGTAAAGTGATTAATAATCTGATAAAGGCAAAAGTACTGAATTACCAGGCAAACCATTAACTATTCAATTTATCGAAATCTACCATATCCTGCGGTCTGCCGCTGGCGCGCTTGTTGGTCAACAGATCTTTTTTTGAAATGAAATTTACTTTAAAATCATCAAAATCGGCAATGACACGATTTGAGAAACATTCGTCAAAGCGCACACCGTCAATTGATGTCAGTATCTCCAGGCGCATGGGAGGAACGCCCATGAGAATGACTTTTTTTTCTTTCAGAAAGACTTCTTTGTTTAAATCAGGAAGGTCAAAACCGAACTGCCGCAAGGCCTCAACCATTTTCAGGGCGTTTTTTTCATTGGCAGAAATCCATACATTCAAGTCACCTGTTGCCCGAGGATAGCCATGGAAGCCAACGGCATAACCGCCGATAACCAGGTATTCAATTTGTTTTGAGTTCAGCAATTTCAAGAACTCTTTGAAGTCGCGCGGAAACTCGATCATGCCCGAACATTACCTTTCTCATAAACTCGATGGCTTCTATTCTTTCGGCGGTACTGCGTTTAAGCCAGTAAGCTGTATCATCGGCTTCGTGCAAATCAACTACTTCGATAATGTTTTTTTGAATTTTTTCTTCAATCATCTGTTTACTCAAATTGTTATTTATATCCGGCGCTCAACAGCCTTTATGAAAATATTGAATTAATTATTGGAAATTATAGCACATTGCTGTGTTCTACAAAAGCACAAAACAGGCTCAATAATGGATATAAGCGTCTACAATTATTTATTTTTATCGACTTTAACAAAGTCGGTTATTTCTTTGAACAAAGACGCGTCCGCGTGAAACGGCCAGTCGTTGTGGCCAGCGCCTTTGATAACCCACATTTTTTTTCTTCCTTCCGGAAGATTCGCGTATAAACTGTGGGCATGTTTAATGGGCAGAATTTCGTCGCGTTCCGCTCCGACCACGGAAATATTTTTCTTAAAAGATTTAAGATTTTCGATGCTATCATACTTGTCGGTTAAAAGCATTTTCACGGGAAGAAAAGGGAATAAAGATTTAGCAACAGAAGCCAGCGAGTCCCAGGGTGTAATTAATATGATTCCGGCGATAGGAACGGACGTTTGGTTGGCGATGGCGGCGGCAACGCCGCAACCCAGCGATTCTCCCAAAAGATAAAGCGGCTCACCGTATTGCTCATATGCGAGTTTCACTGTCTCTAATCCATCGGCAACAAACGGTTTTTCTCCCACTTTACCCGGACGGCCTCCGTATTTTGGATATTCGGCTAAGATTACCCGAAAGCCCAGCTTCATCAGAGGTTCTAAATAAAAGCCTCGGTCGAAAGCCGTTCCACCGTTGCCGTGAAAAAGAACAATAGTCCCATTTGGCACAGACGCGTCCGTGGCGGCGGTCAGTCCCCGGTAATCTCCGCCAGTCGCCTGCCAGAGCTTCATATTTTCCGATGCAAGCATTCGCTCAGAGGGAACTTCTGAGTTGGGGAAATAAAGAAATTTGTTTTGCATATTACAGCCTCCGAAAAACATTGCCACAATAAGAAACAATAGAATTATTTTTGTTGTTTGTTTCATTTATAAAGTAAGAGTTAATTGTATCTGTCCCATTAATTTCTTAGTTTTAAATGTTCTTTCATTTCGGCATTTTTGGAGCTACCACCATTTTCCTTGAACATCTATCCATATCTTGGCTGATGGTAATGACCAATTCTTAATATTGAAAGCCGATCTAAATGTACCGTTAAAAGAATTAGCAATATGTACAGATTTTCCACACATTACAACTTTTTTTGTTTTGGATGTCTTCCAACATCCTCCATAGTCAGCATTAGGATGATTTTCATCATGCCAAGAAGTTCCTTCCAAATCTATCCCTTCTGCCTCGTAAAAGTCATCTACCCAATTTCCAGGCTCTTTATAATATTCGTATTGGTTAAGATGGATTGGCATCACGAAGGCATCGTGTTGCCAGAAATATATGCGGCCAAAATACATTGCATGAAGAAACTTTTGCCATTCTTTAGGTCTCCAAATATAAATATCTTCATCTTCAACAAAAGATAGGCTATTAGGCATATTGTCTGGCGATACCCACAATAAATGAATTCCTAATTTTGTATATTGTTTTGTTCTCCTTAAAATGTCGTTTAAATCGATATTACTCTTTTGTATCTCAATGGCTACAGGAGTTTTACCTATATATAGGCTTATATCTGGTCTAACTCCATCAAGTGGACGTTCTATATCGCATTTATGACAATTATCGTGTTTACTAAGTGCAGTGTAAATTAGCCTCTTAACCTTATAATGTTTTTGACTTTCGCCACTTGAATAAATGCAATCAAAGGGCGGTTTATGTGCGAAATGGTGTTCTCTTTTTCCACCTTTTTTTAATATCACTTCGTCCCCGCAGGCGGGGCAAAAGAAAGGAGCTTGATATTTTTCCGTAAGCCAAGAAATATACCGTACTTTTTCTTTGTCGATAGCTACAAGCATTAAGGTATCCTAAAATATATAACAATTATTATACCAAATTAGCTTTTTGAAAGGATTATTCCATCAAAAGCGTAACACATCTTAATTTTTTGTAAAGTAGGAAAGTTAAATGAAACTAAACAAATAGGCAGATACAGTATACTGAACATATAAACAGGCTATCTTTGTTTCCAATATTTAAGGAATTATATACTTGACTCTCTACCGATTCATAAATTGATCCGGCACGGAAGAAATTTCGTCATCTAAAAACCGATTTCCGTTTTCATCAATCAATTCCCTACCGTCTGGATGTCGAAGAAATATTTGCTTTCCCCTCTTGTCTATTCCAGCGGTTCGGGGCGCAGCCATAAAAACCCTGCTGTTCTCATCTATGATACCGGCCTCCGCTTTTTGTATCTGATCTTTTGTAAATTTCTGCATTATCAAAACGCTGGGATTGTTTACGCCGCCGCTGACGCTGAATGTTTCTTTTGGAAGATCAATTGAAGCGATGATACGAGCGCGACGTAAAAGCCATGAGCGAAGAAACCGTAGGCTTGGGTTATTGAGAATCCCATCCGGCAAAACAATACCGAGCACCCCTCCTCCTCGTAAAAACATCATTGCGGTTTCTATGAATAATTGTTCCGCTGGCATTGATGCTCTTATATTTTGAGACTCCCATTTAGAAAGTTCATACCTGTCAAGTATGTGTGCGTCATCTATTTTTACTTCTGATCCAAAGGGAGGATTTGTTACAACAATGTCCGCTTTCCCATATGGAATTCTTTTCCGCGCCTCTTCTGACCATTCTCCTGGCGAACGGGTAGAATCAACTCGGAAGACATTTGTTGAACCGTCACCATGTATGAATAAATTCATTTGCGCTGTCCGCACGAGAAATGGATTAATATCCAAACCAAACAGATTGCGCGAGCAAGTCTCTCTGACCCGACTTCTGACTTTATTTTCTAAATCTCTGCTGCGGCGCATTTCCTCTTGAGCGCGGATTATATGGCGCAAATTATCAATCCACGACACAAGAAAACCGCCTGTCCCGCAACAACAGTCTAATACCTTTAAGTTTGTCAATTCCTGTTCTGGAAACATGGATTGAATTATTTTTATAGTCATATCGCAAACATTACGCGGCGTAAAATACTCTCCACGATCACCGCGAAGATTCTGCCCGACTAATTCTTCATAGGCCGCACCCTTTACGTCTGTCTCTGTATCGAGCAAAGAAATATACTGCATTTCCGCAACGATATAAGCAAGCACAATCGGCTCTAATTTGATATGCTCATCCTGTTCAAATATGTATGGATAACGCTCCCTGACTTTTTCAAACAATGGCTTAATTCTATTTTCCAACAAACGACGCCTGCCGCTCTCTGAGCGTTGCTCCTTTGGATCAACTGCAAAATTTAATTCTAACGTGCTTTCCTCTTCATCATATATTTTGCAGAAAATAAGTTTTAGCATTTCGTGAAAGGCTTCGGCTTTTTGTAATCCCCCGTTCGCGTGAATATAGTTATGACAGCGACGAAAAATTGAAGTCAAGTCGTGCGCCACCTGCAAATCAGTTCTTTGCGGTCGTCGCGGTCTATCTTCTCCGGCGCGTGGAATATCACTTATAGAGGCAATTTCTCCATTGGAGAGTCGTTCAAAGGCGTATCGCTCTCTTCCAACCCAGAGACCATATTTACAGGATGAAGATGCAGCCATATAACTTTTTAGCTGATATTCTCCTTTGCCTCTATCGGAGGCTTTGATTTCGTCGCGTTTGGATTCAACAATGATTGCTATTTCTTCTTGAACTTGTTTTGCGCTCGGCTTGAAAATCACAATGTCAGCACGTTTTTTTGCAGTCCCCATGCGAATGGGAAATTCAATCATAATATCTTGTTTCGGATACCCATATTCCTCCACAAGACTGCGCGCCCATCTCTGACGAACATTTTCTTCCGGTGTATCTTTGCGAAGTTTACCCGTAATGAAGCAGCGAATATTTCCGGGGGGAATAAGATAGGTTACGTTATTGTTTGCCATGTTTCGACCCACGATTTGTTTTGACTGCTTCCTGTATGTCATCAGATGTTTTTGCAAGGCTCGCTATTGCCTCTTCCCTTTGGTTCAATGCTTGCATAGTGCGTCGGTGTATCTCTAAAATATTTTCTTTTGCAAGCATGGGGACCATGATGCCTCCCACTTGGTGATGCGTTACATGGTCAATCTGTCCGCCGTGTGTATGGGCGTTGATTTGTTTCTGTGCCATCTGTGAAGATAAATAGGCGTGTAAAAATCCGACCGGAATATCATCATGTGGAATGATCCTGATAAAGTCATGGGTCGCTACCCATCCATCTAGTCTCTCAGGCACATAAAAAACACGCCCAATAGTGCCGGAACAAGTTAAGAGTATCCAGCCTGTATGAATAGTCAATTCTTCAATATCAACATCTGATTCTCGTGATAAAAACCGTGCGTCACCGCTGAACATTCCAATTCCAGTTAGACTCATCAAATCGGTTGCATTTATATATCGGATTCCGTGATTCTCATCCTGCGCCCATATACGGGTGAATTGTCCAGGAAGATTAATAGAAGCTAATTCGGATAATGGTTTCAGTGGAAAATCAGTGTTTTTTAATTCTTTAAGTATGGCTTCTGTTTGCCTGTCATAGTGACTGGCATCGAGACGCATATTTTCATTTTTGTATATATCTTCCAGCGGAATCAACCACGTTTCAACCGTGGCCTTATTTTTAATAATAGGATTTTTTGTTGCTGGCCGATAGGCAAGTACCTTGTCAACGATTTTATTCAATGCTTGTGGTGCACGCTTCATGCGATGAAGTCCTTTTCCTGATCCGGGAATAACCTGAAAAGCTGAAAGGTGCTGATGGTAATGTTATCCATTTGCTTTCTCCTTCAATAAATCAATCAGGACGGGTGGAAATTTCGCGCCGGGCTTTTCCCAAACCAGCCATTGGCGAGGGCTACCGCGCCCGAGCTTTTTCCGCGCCAGTGCCGCCGCTTCCTTTTGCGATAGACCAGCGGCAAGCCGAGCGCGGGAGAGCGGGGTATCATTTGGTATAGGGCCATGAGCAAGCCGTTTAATTCTCTTTCTCATGGCATAAATATACGCGGTATTAGCGTAAATATCACGTGATATTTTGAGATATTTTCATATACGCGGTATTAGCGTAAAACACTAATTTAAGAACGGTAATAGCGGGGGAGTCAAGTATATAATTCCCATATTTTAAACCATTACCTATTTTAAACCGTTTCGATTTTAAAGGATAACGAGGCGACAAGGAGGAGGCACCGCAGGCGTATTGACTGATACGTTGAGGACGCCGACGAAGAAGTCAACAAAGTTAGGCGAAGAAAGCGGAACGGTATTAATTTATTTCATTTCCATGCAATACTTATCAATCTTCTCCGGCGGGGCAATGGGATAATCGCCGGTGTAACAGGCCAGGCAAAAGCAATCCTTACCCATGCCTGTAGCTTTGAGCATCCCTTCTACCGTCAGGTAGTGCAGGGAATCCAGACCGATGAATTTGGCAATGGCTTTTTCATTTTCTTCTTTGGCGGCAATCAATTCTCCCTTGGAGGAAAAATCAATGCCATAGGGGCAGGGATAAAGTGTGGGCGGGCAACTGATGACCATATGCAGTTCCTTGATACCGATTCCGCGCAAATTCTGCACACGATTGCGGCTGGTGGTGCCGCGTATAATGGAATCTTCCACAATCATCACTTTCTTGCCGGCTAATAATTCCCTTACCGGATTTAATTTTACTCTTACACCAAAATCGCGCATCAGCTGAGTCGGTTGGATAAAGGTTCTGCCAATGTAGTGATTACGGATCATGCCCATCTCAAAGGTAATGCCGCTTTCTTCCGCGTAACCTAAAGCGGCGTAAACGCCCGAATCGGGAAAAGGCATCACAATATCCACATCCGGCCGGTATTCGCGCGCCAGCTCGTGCCCCAATCTTTTGCGGCATAGATAAACATTCTGCCCGAAAATCTGGCTGTCGGGACGGGCAAAATAAATCAACTCAAAAATACAGTGACAATGCTTGACTTTGGGAAAGGGCTTTAAGCTTTTGAGGCCTTTTTCATCAATAATGATAATTTCTCCCGGTTCGACATCGCGAACATACTGAGCGCCGACTAAATCAAACGCGCAGGTTTCGGATGCGACCACCCAACTGCCGTTTAGCTGTCCCAGCGCCAATGGTCTAAATCCTCTGGGATCGCGCGCGGCAATGATTTTATCGCGGGTCAGCATGATAAGGCAGTAAGCTCCTTCCACGCGGGAAAGCGCGGCGGTCAGAGCTTTTTCCAAACCCTCTTTTAAATGGTGCGCCATCAAATGAATAATGACTTCGCTATCCATCGTCGATTGAAAAATCGAGCCGCTGTCTTCCAGCTCCTGACGCAAATTTTGGGCGTTGAGAATATTGCCGTTATGCGCGAGCGCGTAATACTCATCGGCAAAATGTACTAAAAAGGGCTGAGCGTTGGAGAGAGTAGAAGAACCGGTTGTGGAATAGCGGACGTGGCCGATAGCGAGTTTACCGGGAAGTTTTTGTAAGGTGGGCTCTTTAAAAACTTCGGAGACGAGCCCCATACCCTTGTGTTCAAAAACCTGACAGCCGTCAGAACTCACAATGCCCGCGGATTCCTGGCCGCGATGTTGTAAGGCGAAAAGGCCGAAGAAGGTTACGCGGGAGGCATCTTCATGGCCGTGAATGGCAAAAATGCCGCATTCCTCCCGGGGATAGATGGATTTATTTAAATTTTCTTCGAATAATGATTTCATAAATGCTCTCTTTATAAGATTGCTTCGTTGCTTACGCGCCTCGCAATGACACCTTATTTATTTTGATATTCCTGCAGTGAACAAACCTGCCAATCCTCACTTTTTATTGCCGCTATAGCTTCGCACAAAGCGCGCGCGCCCGCAATGGTTGTGGTGTAGAGAATGTTATAAATCAGAGCACCCCGCCGGATATGCAAAGCGTCCCGCGAAGATTTACGCCCCATGCTGGTATTGATTACCATTTGAACATCGCCGTTTTTAATATAGTCCACAATATGCGGCCTTCCTTCACTGACTTTAAAAACCAGCTCGGCTTCAATGCCCTGCTCCTTTAAATATTTAGCCGTGCCTTTCGTAGCAATTATCTTAAAACCCATATTCTGAAAAGACTTCGCCACCGATACGATCTTATCCTTATGATAATCATGAACGCTGATAAAGATAGTGCCTTTGGTCGGCATTTTAAATCCTGCCGCCATTTGTGATTTGGCAAAGGCCAGGCCAAAAGAGTGATCTATTCCCATAACTTCGCCGGTGGATTTCATTTCCGGCCCCAGCAAAACATCTACATTGGGAAAACGGTTGAACGGAAAAACCGCTTCTTTGACAGAAATATGCTTAGGTTCAGGCGCTTCAATAAATCCCAACTCTTTTAAAGATTTGCCCAGCATAACTTTGGTCGCGAGCTTTGCCAGGGGCACGCCGATCGCCTTGCTGACAAACGGCACAGTACGAGACGCGCGGGGGTTGACTTCCAGCACATACAATTTGCCGTCTTTAATGGCATACTGAATATTCATGAGGCCGACAACGTTAAGCTCTGCGGCCAGCATTTTCGTCTGTTTTTCAATCAACTCCAAAAGTGGCTCAGAAATAGTCATGGGTGGCAAAATACAGGCGCTATCCCCCGAATGAATGCCCGCTTCTTCAATATGTTCCATGATGCCGGCTACAATCGTCGTTGTACCGTCGCTGATGGCGTCCACATCAATTTCTATCGCGTCCTCCAAAAATTTATCAATCAAGATTGGGTGTTCCGGTGAAACAAGCAAGGCTTTGGCCATAAAGGTTTTGAGCGTTTCCGCGTCATAAACGATTTCCATGGAACGGCCACCCAATACGTAAGACGGCCGCACCAGCACCGGATAGCCGATTCGTTCGGCGGCAGCTAGTGCTTTTTCCACATCCCGGGCCGTATCGTTATCGGGTTGATTGAGGTTAAGTTTGCGGACAATTTCCTGAAAACGGTCGCGATTCTCCGCGCGGTCGATTGCATCGGGAGATGTTCCCATTATTTTTATACCGGCTGCCTCCAATCCCTTGGCTAAATTAAGAGGCGTTTGGCCGCCAAACTGAGCGATTACTCCTTCTGGTTTTTCCGTCTGCAAAATATGCAGAACGTCTTCCAGCGTTACCGGCTCGAAAAAGAGTTTGTCGGATGTATCATAATCGGTGCTGACTGTTTCGGGATTGGAGTTAATCATGATGCTCTCGACGCCTTCTTCGCGCAGGGCAAACGAGGCGTGAACACAGCAATAGTCAAATTCTATCCCCTGGCCGATGCGGTTAGGGCCGCCGCCGATAATGGCCACCTTCTTTTTAGTGGAAGGCCTCGTTTCATTTTCCGCCTCATAGGTGGAATAGTAATAAGGTGTATAGGCTTCAAACTCCGCCGCGCACGTATCCACCAGCTTATATACCGGGATAATTTTTTCACGCGCGCGCCACTCACGAATTTCCAGCTCCGTCATTTTCCAAAAAGAAGCCAGCGCCCTATCGGCAAAACCCATTTTCTTTGCTGCACGAAGCAATTCCACAGATGGAGCAGAATTCTTCAGCTCAGTTTCCGCGTCGACTATTTCTTTAAGCTGATGCAAAAACCAGGGATCGATTTTAGTTAATTGATAGAGTTCATCAATCGACATCCCGTTTTGCAGTGCGGCGGCAATGTAAAAAAGCCGCAGTGAATTGGGTTTGATTAGTTTACTTTTTAGAAAATCTTTTTTATCTTTCAAGTCTTCCGGCAGAGCATGACCCAAGGCAAAACGGCCGATTTCCAGGGAACGTATCGCCTTCTGCAGAGATTCTTTAAAAGTGCGCCCGATAGCCATAGTTTCGCCGACGGACTTCATCGACGTTGTCAGAAAATCTTCTGCTTCCGGAAATTTTTCAAAAGTCCAGCGGGGAATTTTTACTACACAGTAATCTATCGTCGGTTCAAAAGAAGCCATAGTCTCGCGGGTAATGTCGTTGGGAAT
>Ga0154900_1111_pt1 | contig 24392 bp, 24 predicted proteins | sample Rifle2008BG19ft_FD_105872 | JGI IMG/M metagenome (GOLD analysis project Ga0154900, IMG submission 105872) | Deltaproteobacteria bacterium RBG_19FT_COMBO_43_11
AAACCTGTGGTCGTCTGGAATATGACGCGCCGCTGTAATTTGAAGTGTATTCACTGTTATTCCAGTTCCACCGATATCGACTATCCGAATGAGCTTTCGACCCAAGAAGGAAAAAAAATAATCGATGACCTGGCGCAATTCGGCTCACCGGTAATTTTGTTTTCCGGCGGCGAGCCGCTTTTGCGCCCCGATTTACTCGAACTGGCGCAGTATGCCGTGGATCGCAAAATGCGCGCGGTTCTTTCCACCAACGGTACGCTGATTACCAAAGAGATCGCGGCAAAGCTCCAGAAGATCGGCCTTTCCTATGTGGGCGTGAGTCTGGACGGCCTGGAAAAAACACACGACCGCTTCCGCGGCAAAAAGGGCGCGTTTGCCCAGGCAATCCAGGGCATAAGAAATTGCCGCCAGGCGGGCATTAAGGTCGGCATCCGTTTTACCGTCAACAAACATAATCTGCCGGATGTCGCGGCCATGTTTGATTTGCTCCGGAGCGAAAAAATCGAAAGGCTGTGTTTCTATCATCTGGTCTATACCGGACGCGGCTCCAAACTGCGCCAGGAAGACCTTACGCATCAGGAAACTCGCAAGCTTCTGGATTTGATTATGAGCCAAACGAAAAAAATGTTCGCAGAAGGCTTACAGCCCGAAATTCTCACCGTAGATAATCATGCCGACGGCCCGTATCTGTATTTAAAGGTAAAAGAAGAAAATCCCGCGCGCGCCAAAGAAGTGCTGGAACTACTGGAAATGAATGAAGGCAACAGCTCCGGTCACGGTATCGGTTGTATCAGTTGGGACGGAGAAGTCTATGCTGATCAGTTTTGGCGCAATCAGCCTCTGGGTAATATCCGGCAAAAGCCGTTTAGTAAAATCTGGCTCGATGAGAAAAACGAGCTTCTGGTAAAATTGAAGGATAAAAAGAAATATGTCACGGGACGCTGCGCCGCTTGCTTGTGGCTTTCTGTCTGCGGCGGAAATTTCCGGGCGAGAGCGGAGGCAACAGGGGATATTTGGGGGCCTGATCCCGCCTGTTATTTAACAGATGAAGAAATAAGTAAAAGGGAGGATTAACAAATGCAGTTTCCAGAGTATCGCGCCCGCAGATTGAGAAAAAATGAAGGCTTCCGGCGTTTAATTCGCGAGACAAGGGTCAGCGCCGACGATCTGGTCTATCCGCTGTTTGTAGTTTCCGGAAAAAATTTCAAAAAGCCTATCGCCTCAATGCCCGGTCAATTCCAGATGTCCATCGATAATATCGCCAAAGAAGCGCAAAAGGCGCGTGAGCTGGGAATACCGGCGGTACTTCTTTTCGGCATTCCGGAGAAAAAAGACGAGATGGCCACCGGCGCTTTTGCCAAAGACGGCATTGTTCAACAGGCGGTAAAGCGGATAAAGAATGAAGTGCCCGACATGCTGGTGATTACCGATGTCTGCCTTTGCGAATACACCAGTCACGGCCACTGCGGCATTCTGGAAAAAGATCAGGTGCAAAACGATGCCACACTGGAAGTGCTGGCGGAAACGGCTCTTTCTCAGGCGCGCGCGGGCGCGGATATGGTCGCGCCTTCGGCGATGATGGATGGACAGATTATGGCTATTCGTGAAGCTCTTGATGAAAACGCGCTGGAAGATATCCCTATCATGGCTTACGCGGCTAAATATGCGTCTGCTTTCTACGGCCCTTTCCGCGAAGCCGCCGAAAGCGCGCCGCAGTTCGGCGATAGAAAATCCTATCAGATGGATCCGGCAAATTCCGATGAAGCCATAAGAGAAATATCGCTGGATGTTTCCGAGAGTGCGGACATTATCATGGTGAAACCGGCTCTCGCCTATCTGGATGTAATCTATCGCGCCAAGCAGGAATTTGATTTGCCGCTGGCCGCTTATAATGTCAGCGGTGAATATTCGATGATTAAAGCCGCGGCACAGTTGGGCTGGCTGGATGAGGAAAAAACGATGCTGGAGTCACTCACCGCCATCAAAAGAGCCGGCGCGGATATCATCATCACGTACTGGGCTAAAGATGTTGCGCGGTTGCTGAATAAATAGGAAGTTAAGAAAAGACATTGTCATTTCGACCGAAGGGAGAAATCCATGTCCCGAGCATAACGAGGGATCTTTAAGATTCCTCGTCATCCGCTTTTGGCGGATTTCTCGGAATGACAAAAAGATAAAATTTATAGTGTGAGCGGGAGATGGAACAATTAGCAAACACATTAAATATGATTGCCTGGGAAGTGACGCGCAGTTGTAACTTAAATTGCGTCCATTGCCGCGCCGCGGCTAACTGCAGCCCATATCCGGGAGAACTTTCCACAGAGAAGTGCTTTCAGCTTATCGATGAAATTGCCGCTATGTCGTCGCCGGTAATAATTCTAACCGGCGGAGAGCCGCTTTTGCGCCCGGATATTTTCGAAATTGCTTCCTACGGAACAAAAAAAGGTTTGCGCATGGTCATGGCTACCAACGGAACGCTCGTAGATAAACAGATAGCGCAAAAAATGGTGGCCAGCGGTATCCAAAGAGTAAGCATCAGCATTGACGGTAAGGACGCGAAAAGCCACGATGAATTTCGCAACGAGCCCGGAGCGTTTGCCAAAGCGTTACGGGGCATTGAAGCGTTGAAATCCGCAGGCATGGAATTCCAAATTAACACAACGATTACCACCGCCAATCTCAAGCAGATTGAAGATATACTGGATTTGGCCATAAAGCTGGGCGCCGCCGCGCATCACATTTTTTTGCTTGTCCCCACCGGCCGGGGGCGAGACTTAGCCGAGCAGGCTATCACCGCCGCGGACTATGAAGAAACGCTCATGTGGTTTCATCAGCAAAGCCTGGATTGCTCCATTCAGCTTAAAGCCACCTGCGCGCCCCATTACTTCCGCATCATGCATCAGCAGAAAGTCAAAGAGGCGAAACCGATAAAAAAAACGGGCGGCCATTTTCATGAGTCCACACAAGGTTGTCTGGGCGGTATCTCGTTTTGCTTTATTTCCCATGTCGGGCAGGTTCAGCCCTGCGGTTATCTGGAGATCAATTGCGGCAATGTGCAAAAGCAGAGCTTTTCCGAGATTTGGGAGAGCTCGGAAGTGTTCCGTAATCTGCGTGACTACACCAAATACGGCGGCAAGTGCGGCCGGTGCGAATTTATCAAAGTGTGTGGCGGCTGCCGCGCGCGCGCGTACGAGTCTACCGGCGATTATCTATCTGAGGAGCCGTTGTGCTTGTATGAACCGCGACGCTAGTAGTCATTTTTATGTCATTCCGGCGAAGGCCGGAATCCAGACGTCGTCCCGGCGAAAGCCGGGAACCAGAATTTAAATGCATGATTAAACAACCACTTGTGTACATTTTGGCAAGCGCAAGAAATGGAACTCTCTATATTGGTGTAACTTCAGATCTCGTCAAGAGAATATGGGAACATAAGAACAATTTGGTAGAAGGCTTTACAAAGCGCTATAATGTTCATCATCTTGTTTGGTATGAACTACATGGAAACATGGCTTCTGCCATTGAAAGGGAAAAAGGATTGAAAGAATGGAAAAGAGCGTGGAAACTTAAATTGATAGAAAGTTTCAATCCTGGTTGGCAAGATTTATATAATAATATAGCATAACTGGATTCCGGCCTGCGCCGGAATGACGAAATGTGTTAGCAAATGGACGAAATAGATAAAAAATTACTCAATATTCTGCAAAAGGAATTTCCGCTGGAGGAGTGCCCCTTTCAGATAGTTGCCGAAAAGTGCGGCATCAGCGAAGAAGAAGCGCTGGGCCGCATTCAAAAGATGAAAGATGAGGGCATCATCCGCCGAATAGGCGCGGTATTTGACGGCGCAAAACTGGGACGAACCAGCACGCTTTGCGCCGCGCGCGTACCGGAAGAAAAAATCGATATATTTGTTCAGACGGTAAACGCCAATAAAGGCGTTACCCATAATTATCGCCGCGATCATGAATATAATATCTGGTTTACTGTCAGCGCGGCAACGGCAAAAGAATTGAAGAAGTTCTTGGCTCAAGTAAAAGAAAAAACCGGCGTTGAGGATATTTTGGATATGCGCGCGGTGAGGACGTTCAAGATTAATGCCTCCTTCGAGGTTTAAATTTTCTAATTCACTTTGTCACTTCGACCGTAGGGAGAAGTCTTAGATAAAAGTAGCAATATTTCTCGCTTTGCTTCGAAATGACATTTCAATATTTTTATGTCACTTAGCTCCCTCGAGGTTACTCGGGGTAAACTCCGGGAGAAGTCTTGATGATATTTACCAAGAGCTATTATGTCTATTTATTGACTAATTGGAACAATAAGGTAATTTACATTGGTGTGACAAACGATTTAAACCGACGGCTCTATGAACATAAAAATAAGTTGGTCCCAGGCTTTACTTCAAAGTATAATTTGAACAAATTGGTTTATTTTGAAGAAACACAGGATGTTACTGCAGCAATCACAAGAGAAAAAGAAATAAAAAAGTGAAGACGAGAAAAAAAGAATAAACTGGTAAATCAGTTAAATCCAAGTTGGAGAGATTTGAGTGAGGAGATTTAAAGATCCCTCGCTACGATCGGGACATGGATTTCTCGTCGCTGTCGCTCCTCGAAATGACAAGATGCTTCTATGCGAAACAATATATTGACGGAAAATGTAATCCATGAGAAATATAAATAAATTAGATTATGGCTTATCTAAAAACTAAAAAAGGAGGAGGGAAAGATGGAAGCTAAAGACATTAACTTTGCGGCAATGCCGCAAATAGCGGTGAATGTCGTCACAAAACCCGCGGAATTTTTTAAAAAAATGCCCAAAACCGGTGGATTTCTTGAACCTCTAATCTTTGCGGCAATTATGGGTTTTATAACAGGTATTATCCATTTCATTATCAACATTCTTGGCCTAAGTTATATCGAGAGGGAATTTATGGGAAGCGTGGGCCTGGTTATTTTTCTTCCCCTTGCCGCCGTTGTTGGCAGTTTTGTCGGCGCCGCTATTATTTATGTAATTTGGAAACTGATGGGCTCAGAGGAAAACTACGAAACTTCCTATCGTTGCGCCGCTTACTTGATGGCTTTAGCGCCTATTGTCGCCATAATAGGAATTATTCCTTATGTCGGCGGTCTTATTAATATGGCCATTTACGTTTATTACATAGTTATTGCCAGTACACAGGTACACAATATTGCGTCACAAAAAGCATGGCTGGTTTTCGGAATCATCGGCGCTATTTTCGCGTTAATCGGAATCACCGCGGAATACAAAGCCAGGAATATGTTCCCGACAGCTGAACAATACAGGAGGACGGCTGACGAAATAAATAAACAATACCAGCAGCATCTGGAAGAAGCCAGAAAGGAAGCCGCACGCAATAGGTAGGCTTATAACAATTTAGCTCAATTTTTTTATCATTGGCCCACCTATATCGCTTAAGATTTCGGTATGGGTGGGCTTTGATTTATTTCACAAAGTGATAATTCATGACCGGAAAAAATAAAGCTCCATTGATAGCCCTGGTGGATGGCAGCAACTATCTTTACCGCGCCTTTTACGCTATTCCCGCGCTGACGAATTCCAAAGGTTTTCCCACCAACGCCATTTACGGCTTCACCAATATGCTTTTAAAGCTTTTGCGCGAGCTTAAGCCTGATTATATCGTTATCGCTTTTGATGTCAAAGGCCCCACCACCCGCCATGAAGAATTTACAGATTATAAAGCAACCCGCAAACCAATGCCCGATGATCTGCGTCCGCAGATACCGTTTATTAAAGATATCATCCGCGGTTTTTCCATTTCTGTTCTGGAGAAGCAGGGTACAGAGGCGGATGATATTATCGGCGTACTCGCCCATCAGGCCAGCAAAAACGGCTGGCGGACGGCCATTGTGTCCGGGGATAAGGATTTGATGCAGTTGGTTGACGAAAACGTCACCATGATCGATACGATGAAAGATAAAACTTATGATGTCGCGGCGGTAAAAGAACGCTTCGGGGTGACACCGGATAAAGTAGTGGAGATATTAGGCCTTATGGGTGATACGTCGGATAATATTCCCGGCGTACCCGGTATCGGCCCTAAAACAGCGCAAAGATTGATCGAAGAATACGGTTCAGTGGAAGCCGTTTTGCAAAATACTGAAAATTTAAAAAACGTGAAATTGCGCGAGAGCTTTCGTAAATATGCCGATCAGGCCAGGCTCAGCCGCCAATTGGCTCTTATTCGCAAGGACATCAAAATTGATTTTGATTTACAGGACGCGGTACGCAAAGAGCCGGATAAAGAAACTCTTTCCCGGCTTTTCAGCGAATTTGAATTTTCCTCGCTTTTGCAGGAAATTAAGCAAGGCACTCCCCCGCAGGCGGTGGACTGCAAAATTATCACCGACAATCAAAAGCTTCAGGAACTTATTGTGCAACTGCAGGAATACCGTGAAGCCGCCTGTGATTTTATTTGGGAGAAAAACCATTCGACAAATTTGATCGGAATAGCTTTTTGCGTCGGCAATAAGTCTTTTTACATACCTCTTGCCAAAGAGCAATTGCAGGCAAAAGAAGTTTTTGCCGCGCTGGCCCCACTTTTCGGCAATACAAAAATAAAAAAATACATCCATGATTTAAAAATGGCGCTCGTTTCTCTGGATAATTTTGATGTTCAGGGAAGCGATGACACGATGCTTGCCGCCTACCTACTCAACCCCGCCAAACACTCTTATGATTTGGGTGAAGTTTCGTGGGAATATTTACACCAGCAGTTGCCCTCCGCGCAGGACATAGCAGGAGGCAAGGGTAATTCTTTGTCTGGGGCACCGATAGATAAAATGGCGGCTTATGCCGGAGATCGCGCCGCCGCCATATTAAAACTGGAAGGCGTTCTGGCAGGCAAACTAAAAGAGATCGAAGCGGATGAACTTTATTTGAAGGTGGAAATGCCGCTTTTGCATGTGCTTGCTGATATGGAGAAGAAAGGCGTCCTGGTGGATACCTCCCTCTTAAAGCAAATGTCGGCGGAACTGGGACAATTACTATCCATCTCCGAAGAAAAGATATTTCGCCTGGCCGGAGAAAAATTCAACATCAATTCGCCCAAACAGTTGCAGGCCATTCTTTTTGAGAAGCTCAATCTGCCCAAAGGCAGGAAAACGAAGGAGGGATTTTCCACGGATGTGGACGTTCTTACTTATTTGGCGCAAAGCCATGAACTTCCTGCGGAAATTCTGGCTTACCGCAGTCTCGCCAAATTAAAATCCACTTACGTGGATGCCCTGCCCGCGCTGATTGATCCTAAAACAGGCCGGATTCACACCTCCTACAACCAAACGGCAACGGCTACCGGCAGGCTCTCCAGCTCTAATCCCAATTTACAGAATATTCCCATTAGAACGCTGGAAGGAAAAAGAATTCGTCAGGCGTTTATCGCCGCGACGGATTGTGAACTTATCTCCGCTGATTATTCGCAGATAGAATTACGAGTGCTGGCGCACCTGTCCGAAGATAAAACGCTCATTGACGCTTTTAAATCGGACGAAGATATTCACGCTCGCACTGCGGCCGATGTTTTTGGCGTGTTTCCGCAAATGGTTAATGCCGATATGCGCCGGCAGGCCAAAGTAATTAATTTCGGCATTCTTTACGGCATGAGCGCCTTCGGACTGGCCAAGGAACTTGGTGTTTCTCAAAGAATTGCTCAGGCCTACATTGAGGGCTACTTTCAACGCTATAAAAAAGTACGCGAATATCTGGATGGAATTTTGGAGGGGGCAAAGCAAGACGGCTTTGTCTGTACTCTATTGAATCGCCGACGCTATTTGCCGGAATTGAAAAGCAAGATCCCTTCCGTGCGGCAGTTTGCCGAACGCATGGCGGTCAATACCCCGATTCAGGGCACAGCCGCGGATTTGATTAAAGTCGCAATGGTCAATATTGCTGATTTGTTACAGAGGAAAAATCTTGCCGCCCGTCTGATTATGCAAGTACATGATGAACTTGTTCTCGAATCGCCGGTAAAGGAAAAAGGCGAAGTCATGCAACTCGTCAAAAAAGAAATGGAAGAAGTCATCAAACTAAAAGTGCCGTTGAAAGTGGAGATTGCCAGCGGTAAGAACTGGGACGAGGCACACTAGCAGAGCTGTTGAAAAGCACTGTTCTGCGTTGTTGCGCTGCATCCCCCGCCGCTCAACGTACCTTTCATGTACGCCTCGCAGCATGGTTCTTGCGGGCCTAGCATCTCAGCGCTTTTGAACAGCCCTGAATAGTTTATGATGCTGTCATTGCGAGACGCCCCTTGGGCGGCGTGGCAATCTTGGTTGAAATGACTAAGGCCTTGAATATGTCCAATGTTGTTAATTATGAATACTGAAAATAGATAACATATGCTGAATGATATGATTAGTAATTGTAAATTATGTCTTCAAATAAAAAATCTTCGCCGTTCTCACATTATTCCAGAGTTTATATATAAGCCGCTTTATTCATCTGAACATCACAAAATGATAGAAATCAAAGAAGGTCTTCCTGGCTTGTTGCAAAAAGGTTATAGAGAAGAACTTTTATGTCAGGATTGCGAGAATCACTTGAATGTTAATTTTGAGCATCCTAGTGTAGAAATATGGAAAACGCTGACCTCTCAAAAGGCATCAAAGACAATAACCGTCCGTGAGGTGAGAGATAATCAGCAAAATCGTGCTTTGGTTTTTAACGGTATTGATTACTCGACTTTTAAATTGTTTCTTCTTTCTATCATATGGCGTGTAAGTATTTCGAGACATTCATATTTTCAAAAGGTTAATCTTGGCCCCCATGAAGAAAAGATCAGACAAATGTTGCTTAGTATTAATCCCGGAAAACATTATGACTATCCATGTATAATCAATCTTCTGAGTGAATCAGCATTCACACCCATATATATACCAAAGGAAAGTCCTAGATATGAAGGACATAGAAGTTTTAGAGTTCTTTTAACGAATGTTATGATTTGGTATGTTATTTCAAGTCATAGCGAACAAGCAGATATAAACGGCCTTGCTATAAAAGAAAATGGTTCGCTGGTTGCAACTATGCTCTCTCCTAAAAAAGTAGCACTGTTAAGGGATGCTATTGATTTAGCAAAAAACACTGATATCCCAGATTATATGTTCAAATGACGCAACATAGATAAAGGCATCGGGTCAAGAGTTTTTGTCTGACTTTATCGTAAAGGTGTCAGGGCGTAGCTGCTTTTCTGCCCAATTCCCAAGCCTGTTTTTTGGCATTTTCGTCTTTGCCGATGTCTCCTTTTTCTGAGGCGGAGGCCATAACAACTCCAAGCCAGTTTAGTTTTGTCATATCCACTGTTGATTTAAAGCTGTGGACAATAGGGTCGGCCGTGTGCACGTCCGGATCTCCGCAAACAGTCATGAGGCCGATACGTTTGCCCTTCATTTTTGGGTAGTATTGTTTTTGCCAACGCCATTCGGCATCAAATAAGGCGCACCATCTATCCAGATAGGCTTTCATCTGCGCGGTCATCGACCAGAAGTAAACGGGCACGCTGTGAATGATGGCATCGGCATCTAAAATCTTCTTATGGATTTCAGGCATATCATCTTTAATTACACAAAGACCGGTTTCGTTACATTTCTTGCAGTCTTTGCAGCCGGAAATTTTCAGTTTATCCAGAATGGTTTTTTCCACCTGCGCGCCAGCATCTTTGGCGCCGGCCAGAGCCTGGTCCAAAAGAATATCGCTGTTACCGCCGACCCGCGGACTTCCCATAATGCCCAGTACTTTCATCTTTATCCTCCTGATTAGTTGGTTAGACACCTTTGCAAAATTCCGCTATTCGTCATACCGGTCGTAGATGACCTTCAGGTTACGAAGGCCGGTATCCAGGAGACACCTGATAATACTGGATTCCCGCCTTCGCGGGAATGACAATGGTGCTGGTTTTATACAGTTATGCAAACCAAGTCTCAGTTAATGTTTGCCAATTTTGTATCTTTTTCGGTATCATTTGTAAATAATAAAAAAATTAAAGAACTATATCTTTAAATATGCTAAAAACTTATACCAATTCGCTTTCTTTGGTTAACTTTGTTGGCTTCGTCGTCGGCGTCCTCAACGTATTGTCATCCGGTGCCTCCTCCTTGCCGCCTCGTTATCCTTTGAAATCGAAATGGCATTAATCAAGATGAACATGTAATCCAATATTTAATGGGTGTTTTTTATGAACAAAATTCTTATTCTTTTTGCTCATCCGCGGTTTGAGAAATCGAAAACAAACCGTGCGTTGCTCAAAAACATCGAGCAGCAAGAAGGTGTCACTTTAAATGATTTGTATGAACAATATCCCGACTTCAATATAGATATCGACCGTGAAAAAGAACTACTGCAAGCTAATCAGGTAATAATCTGGCATCATCCTTTATATATGTACAGCGCCCCGCCTATGCTCAAACAATGGATAGACCTCGTTATGGAACACGGCTGGGCACACGGCAGAAACGGTAACAATCTTAAAGACAAAATTATTTTCAATACGCTGACCGCGGGTGGAACAAGAGAAGCGTACGCGGCAGGGCAACACAATAATTTTACAATTCGAGAATTTCTTATTCCTTTTGAGCAGACGGCAACTCTATGCAAAATGATTTATCTGCCGCCGTTTGCCGTCCACGGCACGCACCTGTTAAAAGCCCAGGACTTGGAGGGTTACGCCCGGCTTTATCGCTCACTCTTGGAGAAATTGGCAAAAGGCGAATTTAATATCGAATTCATGCAGAGGTTTCCGTATCTAAACGATTGGCTCTCCAAAGAAACAGGAGATATTTAAACAATGAGCGGTACATTTTTACATGACGCCTTGATTTATCTAGCGGCAGCGATTGTCTTTGTGCCGATTGCCAAAAAGCTGGGCATGGGCTCGGTGCTGGGCTATCTTTTGGGCGGAATAATTATCGGCCCTTTCTTTCTCGGTCTTATCGGGCAGGAAGGAAAAGACATCATGCATTTTGCCGAATTCGGCGTGGTGATGATGCTGTTTTTGGCCGGTTTGGAGCTGGACCCTTCCACTTTTTGGCGCATGCGCAAGCTGGTTTTAGGTGCGGGATCTCTTCAAGTGGGTTTAACATCTTTGACTTGTTTTGCTCTTTTTCTTTTACTGGGCTTTAACTGGCAAACCTCGCTCGCCATCGGCCTTGCCCTTTCTATGTCGTCAACAGCCATTATTATGCAGACTTTTCGCGAAAAAGGTTTGACAAAAACACAGTCCGCAAAAAGTTCTCTGGCTGTTTCCATTTTTCAGGATGTTTCTGTAATTCCCATTCTCGCGCTCCTTCCGCTTTTAGCTGTTGCCGTTATACATAAAACTTCCGCCGGGCCATCTTCTTTCATTGAAGACTTACCCGGCTGGGCGCAGACACTGACGTTGCTCGTCGCCGCCAACATTGTCATTGGAGCTGGCCGTTTTATATTTACGCCTTTTTTGCGCTTTATCGCCCGCATCCATCTGCGTGAACTGTTTACCATTGCAGCGCTGCTTATCGTCATCGGCACTGCATACTTCATGATTCTGCTGGGCTTAAGCCCCGCATTGGGAACTTTTCTGGCCGGCGTCGTTTTAGCCAACAGCCAATTCCGCCATGAACTGGAAAGCGATATCGAACCGTTTAAAGGCATATTGCTTGGTTTGTTTTTTATCGCCGTAGGCGCCTCCATCAACTTTAATCAATTTATCAGCAACCCGCTGATGATTATTGGGCTTGTTTGCGGCATTATTCTGATCAAGGCGGCAGTGTTGTTTATGACCGGAAAAATCGCCGGGCTTTCTTTCGACCAAAACATGATGTTTACAGTTGTTCTGGCACAGGTGGGCGAATTTGCTTTTCTGTTGTTTCCTTTCATTTACCAACTCAATATTCTTTCTGTTGAATGGACTGATACACTTATGGGTGTAACGGCTATCAGCATGACGCTGACGCCTTTACTATTACTTATCAATGAGCGGCTCATTTTGCCTAACTTTGGCGTAAAGGAAGCGCCCGAAGAAAAAGAAGCCGACAGCATCGATACGCAACACACGGTAATTATAGCTGGGTTCGGTCACTTCGGAAGTACCGTCGGCCGTTTCTTGAGAGCCAACGGAATTCACGCGACAATTCTGGATAACGATTCGGACCGTGTGGATCTTTTAAGGAAAATGGGGTTTAAGGTTTTTTACGGTGACGCGACGCGCGTGGATATACTGAAATCCGCCGGAGCCGAACAGGCTAAGATTTTGATTACCGCGATTGACTCACCGGAAACCAATCATGAATTAATTGAAAAAACCAAAGAGATATTTCCCAATCTTACGGTGATGGTGCGCGCGAAAAGCCGTATTGACGCCTACGAGCTTATCGACGCGGGCGTGGAGAGCATTTATCGTGAATCGCTGGACACGTCCGTGCGCTTGGGCGTGGACGCGCTGGTCAAGATGGGCTTCCGCAGACATACCGCTGTGCGGGCAGGGCAAAACTTCATCAAATACGATGAAGAAGCCTTAAAAAGACTGGCGGCGCATCGCCACGATAAGGAGGCATATCTGTTCAAGACGCGCGAGCAAATCGAGGTTCAGGAACAATTGCTGGCGAACGACCGCGAGGTAAATCCCACTCTCTACGATCATGCCTGGGACAGTGATTTGTTCGAGGAAAAATTTTCCGAAGAAAAATCGGGAAAATGATTACGCTTACTCAATCTTTTTGTCCAAAGGGGCGGCTGTGAGGCTGTCTACTTGCCCGCGCGATTCAAGCATCTGCGCTTTTAGCTTGCTGATTTTATCCCGGCAGGCTTTGAGTTCCTGGCTGCTGTCCAGTGCGGCGGCAAACTGCTGGATATTTAAGTAGAGAGCGACGGAAAGAGCCGTGCCGGATGAGAGAATCTTATATGCCTTTCCCACAGCCTCTTCAATACTGATTTTCTGTTCTGCGGCTGGTGCACCATAATCGGCTTTTGGCTCTCTTAATGTAAGAAGATGATCATCAAAAATGTCCGGAGGCGAAGTTGATATTGGGTTAGGGCCTTTTGATTCAGGATATGTTTCGCGCGCACCAAGAAAAGGATAACCTTCTCCCAAAACGAACCATAATACATTAAATTTAAACAATTCACAAAACTTCAGAATAAACTCGATGCTCGGATCTGTTGTCATCCGCCGGTAACTATTTATTGTGCCTGCCGCAAATCCCATTTGCATACCAAGCTTAATATTAGAAAGGTGCTCTTTCTTTACAATATAATCTATCGCCCATTTTGCGCGTTCTTTTAAAGTGTTTACACTCATACCACACCAATTTAACGCCCGAAATATAGTATTTACTACTTTTTAGCTTATCTCTTGACCGTTAAGTACTGTCGAAAATATACTATTTACTAATGTAATCAACATATTACTCATAAAAACAATTATTTTATAAAAAAATAGCTAATAAATCAAAATTGCGCTTGACATGAGCTAATTATTAGTTTATAGAACTAATCAAAAAGTAAAATCACCTTTCAAAAAAAAGAGTCAATTAATGTTCAAAATACAAAACATGGAACCCGTTGAAATCCGGATCGCCATGATGAGGGCCGGGCTTACGCAATCCCAACTTGCCCGTGAACTCGGTGCGACTCAGCAGCTTGTTTACCACGTTATCCAGGGCAACACAGTTTCCGACCGCGTGCGCAAACACATTGCCGCCAGAATCGGCATCGACATCAAACGTATCTGGCCGGACCCTTATCTTTATTACGGCGGGCCACGCAAGGCCGGCCGGCCGGTTTGCGACGGCCAGAGAAAGGCTTCGTAAAAACAAGCACATTTTATCTTTATATATAGGAGGCATTATCGCCCCAAGCATCCAATTGCAACTGTGGTTTTAACTCCTGGACAAGGGCACCCAGGAAGACCTTCATTTCAATGGAACCTAACCACAGCATCAGCAATTTTTTAGGATGGAATAATCGTGTCTTCATGATGGCTCACTTATAACTTAATTTTTGAGGGGTTTCAATGGCTTTTCTCAAATAAGACAAGAATAAATTTTAGTAAACAAAAGCATAAATAAAAAACTGATTGTTACATGAGTTTATACCCATGAAGAAAGAAAAGAAAACAAAAGAGCAGAGCATAAAGAAAATGGCACAAATGCAGCAACGGATTGCTGAATTGGAAAAAGCGGCATCCGAGCGTCAGCGGGTAGAAACCGAACGTGAAAACCTCATCATGGAGCTTAAAAAAGCGCTTTCAGAAATAAAAACTTTGAGCGGATTACTGCCGATTTGTGCGCATTGTAAGAAAATACGCAATGACAAAGGTTACTGGGAACAAATCGAAGGCTATATAAAAGAGCGATCAATGGCTGAGTTCAGTCACGGCATTTGCCCTGAATGTACAGAGAAATATTATCCGGATCATCGTAAATAATAAAAAATATCAGAGTAATCCTAGATCTATTTTCTAATTACCCGTTATATTTCATCCGCATGCATTTTCGGGTAGGATACTATATCGTACAGCCGAGTATCCTGTTTTCCGAATTGGCCCTAGTGATCAAAAAGATATTAAGCAGTCCACCATGAGGCAGGTAAATAACAGATCAGGGTGTAGTCATGCAGATTCTCACCGGCATCCGTATCACTAGTAGTTAATTACCACTCTAATTTTTGGCTGTGGTTAACGAGATAACTCTTTTTCTAAAATGTTGTTAAATTTTTTAAAAACAATGCGATTGGTTAAGATAGAGTTGTGGTCGCAATCAAAACCAAGACTTTCACGGGCATCTGATGAAGCCCGCTCATCCAACGCCCTGCCTTCAGACACTTGATCTTCTTTTCCATAGAAAAGATAATAATGGATATTCCGCGGCAGTTTAGCATTCAAGGTTCTGCGAATAAAAACACTTTGAGTGCCGATATCCATCCAGCTCGGCAGGCTCTTATGCGGTAATTTCTGTGACGCATCGGCGGCTTCAAAACCGGACCATGGCGTAGCAAAGGTAACATAGAGTTTTACAAAATTGTTGGATTTCTCGAATTTATATCTGGTTAAAAGGGGGCGCGTAATCAATCCGCCTATGCTGTGAGCGGCAATACAAATTTTATTAAATCCATATTTCCCCTGAAGCTCCATCAGCTCATCATAGAGAAGTTGCGACGCCAGAGAAAGATGAATGCCCGATGGATAATAGAAAAACCACGGCTGATAACGGCTGCGGTCAAGACGAATAAAAAAATAAACCCAGTCTTGCGGGCTTCCTTCCGCACCATGAACAAAGAGAATGGGAATTTTTTCAGGATCATATTCCTCCATAAAATAGATATGCGCGCCGAAAGCCTTCATGAAGGCCGTGGGATTCCACCAGCCTGCTGACGCGTTTTCAAAAGAAAACATTCCATCATAAATTTTTGTTATCTGTCCGCTATAAGTTAATTGGCTGACGGTCTCCTGTTTTTCGTCAATGCTTAGTTGGCGGGGAAAAGTAATCTTGTGTGAATTATCTTTGGAGGTGTTAATCACAACGCCTTTGACCAAGTCTTCTTTACGAAGTGATATTTCCTTCGGAGAAGATGGCGGACCATAGACACCGGAAACTTCATTTTCCCTGTAAATACCGTCGTTGTTAAAATCAGTTATCGTGTATAGACGATAGCGCCCCTCCGATAAATAGAGGGTAAAAGAACTGGTGCTTTTCAAAACAATATAATCCGTTAATGGCCTATCCGCCGCGGAAAGAGGATAGACGATAAGCAGGGTAGGATTTTTAAGCTTATCGGAACTCACGATTTTACCCTTGATGACGGCGCAATGATACGTAAGAAGCCTTTCCTTTCCTTTATACAAAGAAGGCATCTCGATTATATCGTCTTCATGGCTGATACTCAAATATCGGCAACCGGTAATGCCGGGCATTACGAAAAATACAAAAACAAGAAAAAGATATTTCCCTTTGCTCATTTTTCTTTTCATCTTTTTTTCATTCTTTTTTTAAGGAAAGTTATTATCTGCTGATAATTATTTGTTTTGGCCAAAGCAAGGGCGTTTTTTCCTTCGTTATTTTTTGCGGATGTATCCGCGCCATTTGCCACCAGAAGTTCCACTATCGCTTTATCGCCTTGTGCCGCAGCCAGATGCAAAGCTGTATTTCCTTTTCCATTCTTGACATTGAGATTTGCTCCTTTATTGATTAAGAGACACGTCATATCATAAAGATGGAAACCAACGGCCATGTGCAGAGTGGTTTCTCCCTCGGAATTCTGAATATCGATGCCTTTTCTCCCGGCAATCAGCAAAGGAACGCAATCCCAACTCTTATCATTGATCGCCCATTTGAGCGCGGTATAGCCATACGCGTCCTGAATAGTCACGTCGGCACCGGATTCCAGCAAATACTTAACAACACCTGTATTCCGGGCATTAACGGCAATCATCAAGGCCGTTTGTCCCTTATCTTCCTGTGTGTCGATGTCGATTTTTTTTGTCAGAAAGTATTCGATTAGCCCCTCGTGTCCATAGCGCGCGGCATACATCCAGCCCGTCCAGCCGAAACGGTCACGAATATTCACATCTACAATCTTTTCCTCGACCAGCCGCATAACCAATATGATATCCCCTTTTACTGCCGCATCAAAGAAAAGGGCTTCGGTGTTGGCGTATGATAAAGCAATTTCGTTATTAAATTTCTGAATCTGCGGCGGTGAACAGGCAAGGATGGAAAATACGCAGATAAACAAAAATATTTTGCTGATAAAACCGCGCATGGTTAAAAAATAACCTCTTTAATCGTTTATTTTCAGTGCCGTTAAAATATCATGGACATGCTATAGATTCAACGTGATTAATATCGCCCGTTTCCACACATAATGCAGCATTTCTTCCGGCGATCTTTATTTTACCAGCATATTTACAAAGTAGAGTGAAAACAGAGAACTATTATCTATGCATCCATCCTGTTAAAATTTTTGTCCCGAAATCCAGAGCTTTTTCTTGAAAGATATACAAGGCCAAATTAGCGAGAGGCTGGCAAGTAATGCCCAGCCTCTCCGTTTCAGCAAATAAGGTTTCTTTTACCTTACCATCAAATTTGGCAACCAAAGAGCGATCTGCGGGAATATTATGACCAGAATAAGCCCGATAGCTTGAAGTGCCACGAATGGCACTATAGACCGGTAGATATCGCTCATTGTTATTCCCTTCGGAGCTATGGCCTTCATATAAAACAGATTAAAACCAAAAGGCGGAGTCAGATACCCCATCTCCATATTCATGATGAAAAGGACACCGAACCAGAGAGGATCAAATCCCAAGGCCGTGATTACCGGAACAAAGACGGGGGTGCAGATCATGATGATGCCCACAGGATCCAGGATACATCCCAGAATGAAAAAGATTATCTGCATGGTAAACAGGATGGTCCACTTTCCTCCGGGAATGGACAGCAGGATATGTTTCATCAGCTCATGAGCCCCTGTGCCGGTGTAAACAGAAGTGAACGCGTACGCCCCGATGAGAATCCAGATGATCATGGCCGTAAGGGCAGCAGTCCGGAAACAGGTTTCTTTCACCAAAGTCCAATTCAGCCTGCGATAAACAACCGCCGAAATGATCGCCCCTAAACATCCCAGGGCCGCGGCCTCGGTGGCAGTACAGACCCCTGCATAGATCGATCCCAGAACCATGATGATAATCATAATCGGCAGCAGCACCGCCCTAAGGGATATAAATTTCTCCCGCCAGGATACCCTTTCTTTCACAGGAAGGGGAGGTCCCAGTTCGGGCTGGAAGAAACAACGGATGCCGATGTAAAGGATGAACAGGACAGCAAGCAAAATGCCGGGCAATATACCGCCGGCGAATAATCCTCCGATGGATACGCCGGTCAAGGTGGCGTAAAGAATCATCGGCACACTGGGAGGAATCAATATCCCCAGCGCCCCTCCGCCGGAAACACAGCCCATGGCAATAGTTTTGTTATAGCCCCGTTTGAGCATGGCCGGAAGGGCAATAATCCCCATGGATACGGTTGCTGCTCCGCTGATCCCGGACATAGCGGCGAATATGGCGCAGATGATCACCGTGCCGATGGCCAACCCGCCCGCCAGAGGCCCCATCCAGCGATGCATCAGGGTGTAAAGGTCATCGGCCACTCCCGCCCGCTCTAAGGTCATGGCCATAAAGATAAAAAGAGGAATAGCCAGCAGAGTAAATTTGTTCATGGATGCATAGGCTTGTGATGCGATGAGAAAAAGGCCCTTATCGCCCCAGAGAAGATAACAGCCTACCACCCCCACGCCTCCCAGGACATAAGCCAGGGGCAGGCCCAGGGCAAGGAACACAACGAGCGCTCCGAAAAGCAGGATAGTTATTAATTCAATGCTCATGGCGTTTCCTCCTTGCCGGTAATGGCCAACTTGATATCCGCGATGTATTTGACCAGTCCTTGCAGCAGGAGAAGGAGAGCGCCCAGCGGAATCATCATTTTAAGCGGATAGCAGGGCGGGGCAAAAACGGTTGCATCGGTCTCCCGGAACTTGAAGGAATCCCAGGCCATTCCCCATCCTTTGTAAAGAATCGCTCCGCAAAAGCAGAAGAAGAGGAGCCAGGTGAAGAGATTGATAATTGCCCTGGTGCGGGGTTTGAAGCGATTGTAGAGAATATCCACGTTGACATGGCCATTGCGCTGCTGGAGATAACCTCCCAGGAGGATAACGTATGTACCATAGAGCATCTGGGAAACTTCATGAGCCCAAATGGTCGGGCTATTTAACAGGTACCGGACAAATATCTCGTACAGAATCACGACGATGAAAGCGATAACCAAAAAGCTGACGGCCTTGCCTATCAGCTCATTCATCCGGTCAATCACCTTAAAAAATTTGTTCATCAGTAACCTCCCTTGCAAAATGAAAGTGATAACAGGACTGCTTTTTTTCAGGTTCTGATTAGTCGATGTAACGAAGTTTCTTAAGGTATTTTTTCAGCATGTCGATGGCTTTGGCCGAATCTTCATCTTTGGCTGCCACTTTATCCCACTGCTTCATTGCCGCTGCCATCATTATTTTCTGGTCTGCGGGATTCAGGGTGCATACCTCGACTTTATAATCCTTAATCATAGTTGCCAAAGCTTTGCGCTCATCACCCACATACTCTTTTGTCCGTTTATATACACGTTCTTTCAAAGCTTTATCGAGTATTTTCTGCAGATCCTGGGGTAGAGCATCAAAGGCATCCTTGTTGATGACGATCACGTCAGTGCCGGCCATGGCCAGGTCGGGCTGAATATAGTATTTAGCTACCTCGCAGAGTTTCATGGTCAGCGCTCCACCAGCCGCGCCCCAATGCGCTCCATCGATGACGCCTGTTTGCAGGGCTAAATAAAGTTCCTCGCCGGGAATTAAAGTAGGGACAGCGCCCAATTCTTTCAGCATTTCAGCAATCGCTCCGGAAGAACGAACCTTATATCCTTTGAAATCTTCGATATTACGAATTGGTTTTCTCCCGATCATCGCTGTGGGATAAATCTTCTCCGTGTAATAAAGCAGGTTGTGCTTGGCGTGAGCGTCTTTCAGCATCTGCTCGAAACCAAGTTTAAAATGAAAATACAAACCCTCTTTGGAGTTACGGAAGGTCATCGGACAGTTGGCCGCCACCGCCGCCAAAGGAACAATACTCATCCAGTAGATTGGTGCTGCCGTTGCCCCTTCGATCGTGCCCTGGCGGGCGGCGTCGAATATATCCTTGGATTGAACCAAAGATCCGGCCGGATGAAGCGTAATCTTTAATCTTCCATTGGTCATCTTAATCAGATCTTGCTCGAAGTAATCCTTCAGCGGTTTGAAGGATGCGCTGCCGGCCGGCCAGTGAGACTGAAACTTCCACTCATACACCTTTTGGTCTACCGGTGGCGGGGCCGCTTGTTTCGCCGGTTTCTGGGCAAAAGCAACGCCCACTGTAAAAACCATAAAAAAACCGATTAAAATAACGCAAAATAATCTTTTTTTCATTTTGACCCTCCTTCTTTTTTTAAATTATATTTTTGGAAAAAAATAAATATTGTCGAGAGTGGGAGTGACAAAGCAACTTCTGATATCTTAAATTCAAATAATATTGCCACGCTGCACTCTAGTGACCGCTGATATTTGATAAGACATTGCTTCTGTTAAGGGTGAACTATAATGTAAGTGAGCTACAAGAATAACTATCTTGTGTCAAGAAAAATAATCCACATGTAAGAAGCAGGTAAACCCTCTGGCATTGTGGAAAATAATATGTCCGGTTTGGAAGTCATTTGGAAGAGGTGACTAAAGTCACCCCGTTCGCACAGGTTTATCGGCTTTCCCATTTTCGGGCAGCTTCCTCCGGCTCACCCAATTTTTCTCAGCTCTCTGCGCAATATTTTACCGACCGCGCTCTTCGGCAGGCAATTCATTAGCTGAATCGCTTTCGGTCTTTTATAGGCAGGTAGCTTCTCCTTGCAAAAATTCATAAGGTCTTCACAGGATGCCACCCCTTCGGTCTTGAGAACGACAAATGCTTTGACTGACTCGCCGTAAACAGGATCGGGAATGCCGATAACTCCCGCTTCCAGTACTTGAGAATGCATATGGAGAATATTCTCTATTTCCTTTGGGTAAATATTCTCTCCTCCGCGAATGATAAGGTCTTTTTTGCGATCGGTAATATAGAGATAGCCGTCTTCATCAGCATATCCTACATCACCGGTGTGCAGCCAACCGTTTTTGAGCACTTCTGCTGTCTCGTTAGGTTTATTCCAGTAACCCTTCATGACTCCCGGGCCTTTGATTACTATTTCCCCCGCCTGACCGGACGGAAGTTCACAGTCGTTTTCATCAAATATCTTGATCATATTGCACTTCTGGTAACACTTGCCGATGGAACCGTATTTGGGCGGACACCTTCCCGCAACGTTGCCGCAGTTAACGGTAGTAGCTTCGCTTAATCCATACCCTTCCCAGATATCTATGCCGTATTTCGCCTTCCAGTTTCGAGCTACCTCGAGAGGCATCGGGGCGGAGCCGCATATACAGGTTTTAAGTGAACTCAAATCGTATTTTCCCGCTTCCGGATGATTGAGAAGTTGAATGTACATGGTCGGCACACCGCGAAATTCGGTTATCTTAAATTTCTCAATACGCTTCATCGCCTCTTCAGTATCCCACCGGCTGATCATAACCAGCTTTCCTCCCGTCAGAAATTCCAGATTCAGAGCGAATACGCCATACCCGTGAAACAGGGGAAGCGTTATCAAAGAGACACGGTTCCGGGTAACGCCGAATACTTCCTCTTTTTTATCGGTAATTTTATCCTGTCCGTCACCGCGTTTTTTTATCGCACCTTTAGCGGCAACTCCCCAGGAGTCCAGTAGGACCAATTCATAATATCCGGTGATGTGGGTATACCAGTTATAATGGGTGAGCATGACACCTTTCGGATTGCCCGTAGTACCCGCGGTATAAATCATGACGGCGGTATCGTCGTTGTCCGTTTCCTCAATGACCAGCTCATCCGAAGCGTTTTGAATAATTTTATCGTAGGATAAAACATCCTTCGGAACTGCCTTTCCAATCAAGATTACATGTTTAAGCTCTGTTGCCTCGCGGCGAGCTTCCCTTATAATGTCGATGTAATCTTTGCTGCTGATCAGGGCGGTCATACCGGCATCCTGGTAAAGATAGGCTAGATCATTAACCCGTAGCGACGGGTTCACCGGAACCAATATGGCACCGATTTTAAAAACAGCAAAAAATGCTTGCATGAGTTGAAGACAGTTCAGCAACTGAACGCCTACACGATCTCCTTTTTTGACTCCCAGGCTTTTTAAACCGTTACCTAACTTGTTGGCAATACGGTCCATTTCAACATTGGTATGCCACCGCCCTTCAAAGTTGACAAATTTGTATTCACCGAACCTTTGAATATTATCTTGCGCCAACCTGCCTATATTCATTGCCATATTTCCTTTCTAAAGAATTATAGTCCAAGCTGCCTTATAAAAACCTGTCTTTGCCTTAAAACGCAGATAGAGCAGGAAAAATATCAGTAAACAGCCGGATCGATTTTACCCTGCGCCATAATTTTAGTCAAAACCCAGGCGATATTATAGGCGGCCGTTTGGAGACGATTACTAAAACTTGCTTTATATGCCTGAGCATAAGGATTGCCGGATCTGCTGTTCACATTGACGACGCCGGAAAAAAGTTTTTGACCACTGGCGACATCGGTAAAAGTAAGATTACATATGAGTTCATCCGGTTGAGCCGTAAAGTAATTCCATTTCACGACAATACTTTTAACAACAACTTCAACAACGATGCCGTTGGTAACCGGCTCATCTTTTTTAATCACGGTCACCTTTTTGTTCGAAATATTCGCCTCTTTCAACAAAATCGGAAAGGCTTCGACAAACGCTTGAGGCACCGGCTCAATATCGGCTTTCCATTCTTCGGTGTTGGCGTAGCCCAGATCCGCCGGCTTGATGGCGCTAAAATCAATTGGTTTGACCTTAAATTCAGAACCAGCCTTTATAACAGCGGATTCTCCGGACGGTTGTTCAATCGTCTCATAATAAGCGGCCGCGCCGCAAGATGTTGCGATACCCCATATCAAAATACCCGCGAATAAAGAAAATGCTGTTTTCTTATTTCTCATTTTTCCCCCTGCCTGATAAATATTTTATTCGCATAATCATAGCTTCAAGATTTGCAAATATCAACTGCTGAATTGTAATGTTAATTTTTTATGACAAACCGTCTCTTATTATTTATCAGCAGTTTTGTTAACAATACGCTTTCCTTTTTCACCGCACTTGATTTATCCAATGGTTTATCATAAAAGAATTTTAGCAACAGCGGGATAGTTGAAAAGCTCCATGTTTTGGGGCTACTTAAAAATGTCCAGATGCAAGGCGCGCAAAAAACCGAACCGCGAGGCGTATGATAGATATACGTTGAGCGGTGTGGTTTGCAGCGCAACACAGCAGACGTGTGCCCTTTATGGTATTTCAATAACCACCAGCGCCCAATATTTGGGCGTAGTGCTATCAGTAAAAAAATAAATCCGGCAGGCCTGAATAATGAATAAGGGAAAGAAACCTCTAACTGGGCCACTTAAGGGACTTCGCATCCTGGATTTAACGAGACTTTACCCGGGACCGCTGGGTACCATGATGCTTGCCGACATGGGCGCCGAAGTAATTAAAATAGAGGATATGAACTCCCCCGACTATATGCGCTTTTATCCTCCGTATCTTGCGTCGGAGTCAACCGGCTATCTCGCCGTAAACCGTTCTAAACGAAGCATTGCTCTTAATCTTAAATCGAAAAAAGGCTTAGACATCTTTTTTGCTCTCGTAAAAACAGCGGATATTGTGGTCGAACAATTCCGTCCGGGGGTTCTCGACGAAATGGGACTTGGTTACGATAGGGCCCGGCGATTTAAAGCGGATATTATATATGTCTCCGTAACCGGTTATGGCCAAAATGGCCCATATGCCCAACATGCGGGACATGATATTAACTATATCGGATATTCCGGCATCCTCTCGACAACCGGCTCGAAAAAAACGGGGCCCATTATTCCCGGGCCTCAAATTGCTGACGTGGCCGGAGGCGCCTATATGACCATCATCGCCTGCCTTTGCGCTCTCTGGTCAAGACAAAAATCCGGGCAGGGACAGAGAGTTGACGTTTCCATGCTCGATGCTATCCTCCCGTTAATGACATTACAAATGGCACATTACCAAGCTGCCGGGCTTTCGCCCGCTGTCGGAGAGGCAGCCCTTTCCGGTGGCCTAGCCTGCTATGATGTTTATCGTTGCGCCGACGAAAAATATATCGCGCTAGGTATTCTGGAAGAAAAGTTTTGGAAAAATTTTTGCGATATGGCAGGACACCCTGATTGGCTCCCGAAGCAATTCGTTATTGGCGAAGAAGCTGATCAATTGAAGGCAGAAATCTCCGCTTTTTTCGAAACAAAAAAGAGAGAAGAATGGATTGCCACTAGTACCGATTATGATATCTGCATGACGCCGGTTCTAGAAATTGCAGAGATAGAAACAGACCCTCAAATTCAGGCGCGGAATATGATTATCAAACAAACACATCCTCTATGTGGAAAAATCAAAGGCATCGGCGTTCCCTTGAAATTTTCGGCCACACCGGCTAAACCTTCCGGACCCGCACCCACCCTGGGACAAGACACGGCGGACATTATGAAAGAGATAGGCTATAAGCCGCAAGAGATTGAAGCCCTCAAAAAAGAAGGGGTAATACTTATTTCCGGCAATTAACTTTGCAGACGCGATCCTTCCAGACCACTGCTTTTAAAAAGAGAAGGGGGAAACGGCTCGTTTTATTTCTTTTTAAATATCCCTTCC